>Ga0123337_10000305_pt1 | contig 89332 bp, 112 predicted proteins | sample frozenSSSSmetaG_FD_89792 | JGI IMG/M metagenome (GOLD analysis project Ga0123337, IMG submission 89792) | Glacier valley bacterial and archeal communities from Borup Fiord, Nunavut, Canada, to study Microbial Dark Matter (Phase II) -... | ecosystem: Environmental > Aquatic > Freshwater > Ice >...
TAGTATACGCTTCTGTACACTGTCATCGAGTTTTGGAGGCATTGTGGTTGTCCATTCATTCAATTATAAAAGCATAGTCATTGATTGCGGCACTACAAATCTACAGTACAAATGGCATCTTCCAACATGATGCAAGTCACTCGGAGGATGCAAGTCGCTCGGACCAACTGTACCCAAGTACAGTTTGTAGAAAACCAACGATTAGTAAATAGTAAATAATGATTTTATAAGATAAAGGGCCTCGGCACCGTGCACGGCCAGTCCAGATCACGTGCTGCCAACCTCACTCTTCTGCTTTCTACTTTCCTAGATCTCGTCTCCATTCTTCTCTGTCCACCTAGGAACCAGAAATGCCAGAAATGGCTGCCAGCATAGTGCTGAGCCTCCGCTAGATATGGCTGCGGCCAACACTTCCCTAAAGCGTCGCCTTTGTGACGCAGTAGGCAATCTTCACAACTTTATCACGCGGGATAACACTCCGCCAGAGGGCAAAGAAGAGGCCTGAGCTCATGCCAGAGGACTACGAAGCCAATATTCAGAAGCTCAATGGGAGTGGCCCCATAGCACCCAAAGCTGCAGAGGCCACCAAGGAGGAATATCCATGGTATATGTCGGAAGTTTAAGAGGTGAGGAATGAAGCTACCCCTGCTATCCATCTCTGCTAAGCTAATCCTACTAGGTTCTGCGAATTTCGAGGTATACAAGATTGGCGGGCAACCATACAAACATGCGATCGAGGGACCACCATGATGTTTCTCCGTTTTATCTGCGAGAACTGCAGGGTGGGCGCGTTCAGCTCATTGCACTAGTATCTACTCTAGTTTAAGCAGCTCTACAACCTTATCAACGGGCAAGAGGAAGACTTCTCGTCCCGAACAAGCATATGAGGATGATAGCTGGGACAGCGGATACGAGAGCTTGGATGATGTCGAGGACAATGATCCTATCTACGAGAACTCAGAGACTTGGGCCAACCCAAACGATGCCGACTACGATGACGACTTTGACGATGGTGCTCTTACACGGGAATACAAGGCACTCTGCTACGAGGATATCCGTCTCTGGATCGTTCAGAATCCTACTCCTAGCGGTCGCGACCTTCTAGCGATGGAGATCACTCTGTCTCACCACAAAGGAGCTGATAGGAAGGCCAAACCGTATGTGTTCAATCTCTGTATCTATCTCCTGCTAACATGACACTTGTAGAACTACCTTCCTCTTCCACGAAGAAGCCCTTCCAATGCTTTGTCCTATAAGCCATATCTTAGCTATGGCGCTCAAGGACGACGCTATCAAGGTGGATGGTTTTACTCACGCCAAACCCTTCTTTTCCAGCAACCTACAAGACCCTACTAAGGCCGTCCTGGTACATTGGAAGCCAGAGAAGCTGAAGGTACCCATCTTTCGGCAGGCAGTACAGAGATCCGGTGGCCTTGCCACATCAGAGCACAAGGCCCTCCGCTACTCGACCTTTAATTATTACCTTGACCGTCTAGGTTGGGGGGCTGGCTTTGCACAGAAGCTGACTAGCCACTGTTTCCGCAGAGGTACAGGCGATGCTGTGGACGGTAAAAGTTTCTTCGTGACATTATTTATTTATGCTGACGGCTTTGTAGGGGCAGCTACAACGGCCATTCGTGACCAGGTTATGAGACATAATCCTCAGACCGGAGTCTTTTGCGGGTCCTATATCAACGAGAAGGTCAGGGCCATCGTTCAAGATGCGGTACTAGACCAGCCAACGGACGCGGGGTTTCTTCGTGCCTTTACGCATATGAGCCTTACCTGTGATCCGCGGGCACCAGAAACCGTGCCTAATGAAATCATGGCAGCCCTCCCACCCGATCCAGAGATAACGGAGCTTTTACGAGAACGCGAGGAATATCGATTGACATATGGGTATTTCAGCCGAGCACCACCGGAGATCCGCCAAGAGTGTGATCAACTACGTCGGCAGATTAACTCGCTACAGAAGCAACGTGAGCGGATAATCAAGGTGGAGTACCGGCGGCATTATTTCGAACGTATCCACGACGAAGAATTAAAGAGGATAATAAGCGGGGATGTGGCAGAGAAGTATATCGAGCCTGTCGTCCATCACTAGCTTCTAGAACGGACCCGACTCCAAGAGGTGATATGTGATCTCTCAAAAGACTTAAAACCAAGTGTTGTCGTTAGGCGCCGAATCTGTACCATCGACTTGATGGTAGCACTCTCTCGTCGACAAGAAGCCCAGTGTCACAAGCGCCCGAGTAAGGTATGTTCAAAGGAATTCGAGGAGCCGCCTGTACTAAAACAGCAGCCTCTTCTTGAAGATCCTTTCCCCCTCATATGTGAGAAGACTCAATGTATTATCTGCATCGGAGATGATCGAAGGACTTATAAGGACCGGACGAGGACTTACGCCACTGTTCACAAGATGATGAACCATGTTGATAGTCACCTTAAGGGCACCCCGGCATACGAGAGGTTCTCTTGTTGCCATCCTGTGTGCCAGTCCGAAGGGCTCATCCTCAACGACTTGGAGCATTTTAAGTATCATGTGGCGACTGTGCACCGTATCAATCTTCAACCTTGATATGACATTCTTGGTTTGCAAGGCATTCTGCTTTACTGTACTGAGCCAGTTCTTATAATGATCACCTTCCTGCCGTTATCAAACATCCTGTGCTAGAGCGTGTTCTATCATTATTGTTTTTATACAGGCTATACTGTGTAATACTATAAAAAGGTTCTCATGTGGGTCCTGCGGTTTAAAGGCACCGGGCAGTTCAAGGGGACGTGAATTGCCGTGGTCTCTTCCTTTCATGTCTTTGCTGCGAAAGTAATCCTGGAGGGCCAACTTTTATACAAGTCCTGAGGAGAGCTTCGGCCTAGCCATCCCATTCTCGGAGTAACGCCGGGGTCGCTCACCGTCCCAGCTTTGAAGGGGAAATCTCCAGATTGAATTGTTTCCCCACTTGAGATGCCGATCATCGACAGTGAGTCCCTGGTCCGGCAAATATAAACTCCATGTTTGCCGGAGATTGGGAGGAAAGTTGATCGCGTGAGAGTCTCGGAACTCGCAAAGACATGAAGAGATAGGCAAAATCGCACTACTTACAAAATCTGCCCGCTAGTCTCCGGACCGCCTACAGTTGTTCTGGTAGAGTTGGATGACATGAAGAAGTTTGGATGAAGTCAAAAAATCAAAGGAGGGGAATGATCGATGGCAGGGAAGACGCGTGTCGTTTGCACGTGAGATCTTGGCGCGTGTGCATAACGTTTTCGTTCTTGATGCTGACGCTTTGGGTAATTATCGCCTATCATTCAAGTGTTAAATTTCTATTTTACTGGACGGCGACTAGCTGCCATAGCCCATGCAAACCTGACACAATCCTAGAAGTATTTACAAAAGAACCGGAAAGGACCACGTCTAGTCGCGCCACTCGTCGTAACCGTGGAGGAAGCTGCTGCTCCAGAAGACGTCGTATTCGAACTGCTGGACCCTGAGGTGGTGCTTGTGACGGTAGTGGCGCCAGATGCAGTGGATGTGGAAGTAGAAAGACTGGACACTGAAACCGAGAGGTTACCAGCTCCACCAGATGGCAAGGCCCCAGAAGGCATAGAGCCAGCGTGGCCGGTTCCATTTCCCGTCGTCCCGTTGCCTCCACCCATGCCTCCGCCAGAGACAGAGCCGGTGCCGCCACCGCTGACAGCCTCTCCGCCGTCGGCCGTGAGTTCAGCCGCAGGCGATGGGGTGTAGGTTGCGCTTGTGTTGACTGCGAGGGAGATCCACATGAAGAGACCGTCAGAGACGGAATCGCCGAGCAGAACGTAGCTCAGGAAAGGATCTGAATCGTTCTCGAGCTCAGCGCTCACAACTCGGTCATCTGCATTCTCTGTGATGGTATTTGTGTTGCTGGTGTATGGCGACAAGGTGTTGACTTCGGTAATCAAGTCCTGATCGAAGAAAAATTGACCTATGTGTGCGACGGTTCCACCGGAGTAGGTGTTATTTGCGAGGACCTCTCCGCCAAGGTGCGTCTCAACGTGGACGTGTGTGGCGCGGCCAGCGTAATATCCAGGGAAGATTGAGGTGTACTGGACTACTCCGTCGGAATCGGTTGTCTGTAAACCGCGGAGGAAAGTCTTGTCAATGTTGGATGCATCAGTTGAGTCGCCGTTTCCAGTTGCAACGACACCGGCATAGACTCCAGTAGCATTGCAGTGCCAGATACTACGCCAGTCAGCATTGCTTTGACGGAAAACTTCTGTCATTTAGGGTGGCTTACTCTGCAGTGAGATCCTCGATTGGCTCGCAAGTCTCGGTGTTGATGAACTGGAGATCCCAGATAACCTCGACACCCGCTTGGTCCTCCGAAATATCAGATCTGATATATTCACCCTTAACATAATACGGCCCCTCCTCGCCCTCAGGAGACAGAGCGCAGGTCGAGTTTCCGAAAATGATCGTATCCACACCAGATTCGGTGGGTGTCACATCAAGGCTAGACAAATGAGACTCATCAACTGCACTACGGCGGAGGACATCTCTCTCTGAAGAAAGTCAGCATCAACCCGAACTTCCTAGAGTAATACATACTTTGAGGAAGACCACGGGCAGCACGAGCCTTTACAATAGCCTCACGACGGCGTTGGTGCTGTCTGCTCTCAACACCACGTCTGCGAAGAGCAGACTCGCAGTGGCTAAGGTCGCGCTTCGAGTGCTGGAGCGCTGTGTTCCGCTCTGCAATCTCTACGCCAAGATCATGTCCAGGATGAGCGACGACTTGGCTGAGCAGAGCTGCAGTAGCTACCACTTGGAGTGCTTTGGAGAAGAAAACCATGATTACTTTAGCGATTGAAAGTAGGAGATACAAGTGAATGATGAAGACCGCGGTGAGGAGTACCAACTGCACAGGACGACGTGATACTTATACTAAGTAGTAACTAACAATAACGGCGATCTGGAACATCTCTCTTGGCAACTTAGATTGTGCAATGGTACGCGTGGTCCCTGACCGTGACGTTCATCAACAAGACATAAACCGCTGAGCTGTGGGGATAAACATATGGCCGTGCAGAGCTTGCTTCGTCACCGTGTAATCGTTGGTTTCGACAAACTGTACTCGGGTACAGTTGGTCTAAGCAAGATGCATCGTCCAAGCAAGATGCATCATACTAGAATATGCCGTGTGTACTAAGAACTCTATAGTAATACTATTAATGAAAATGAATATATATAACTCCTAATTAAATAAATCTAGATTAATAAGATTGATCTTTAAATATATCGTTGAATTGCCTTATTTTAGGAATCTGAGAGGATCTTATTATAGCCTTTATGCGTTGCATTTAAGATCGGCCGGTGAGAGTGAGGCTCTGCGTATTGCGCTAATAAATTAACATGAGGACGCGTCGGCTTCATACGTAATCATAACTTTTCATTAACGTACACTAGATTAGTTTTACTACCTAAGGCATCAATTTCAATTGATTGGTCGGCTGATTACCGCAGCGGGGTAAAGTTTTTCCACAGTCTGAATCCTACCCGGCGGCTTCGTAGTTACGAAGATAAAAGATGGGTGAATCCCCACATAGCAACTTTCCTCACCTCGTTGTTACTCCTACAGAGGAATCAGAAACTCGTTTTTTCACAGGAGTGTGCTCGTTACATTCGTCTATCACTATGAAATGATATCTCATCTTGTTGTTCAGCTCGTATCTGTCCCCGGCCAAGCCCTCGCCAAGGCGATAACGCTAGTCCGAATGGGAACAGAGCGGTCTCGGGGCTAGCACGGGACGGACCGGTCGCGGGGCTAGCACGGGACCGGTCTCGGGACTAGTACGGGACCGGAGGCTTGCTTTGTGTTACGTTGTAACAGCTTCATCTACCCGACGAAACAAGCCTTCCGTGGCGTCTAGAGCCCCTGTCTCTCGGCCTCGGCACTTCGGCATTTTCGAGAAGTTGTTGGAGAAAACTTTATCCGTAAACATCGTCTCCATCTCCAACCTTAAGTTTAATCTCAAACCCTTAAATCAAATCACGTCCACTCTCCGTCAATTTATCCAAGAGATTCCCATCTTCTCATATTAGCATGCCTAAGGCTTCATGAATGACAGCCTTCTTACTGTAAGTAATCAGGCTCTCATCTACCGTGGCGCGCCGACCACGAAAGACGTAAGTACATACAAGTCTCCTAAGCCCAACTTCTTCTTCTTCCTCCCCCCAAACACCAAATGCTCTAGCCCATTATTGTCCTGTTATCCATCTCATGTCTTCATTCTCCCGTCTCTCATTCCCTCATATCCCCAATCCGACTCCGCTCGTTCCTCCTCCCATCCCAATTTCTCTTTGCTGTCCCTGTCTTCCCCCTCCTTGTGCTTGTCCTTGCCCGCGCACCTCCTCCTCTGCAAGCAACAATCGATATGCACCTCCTTCCCACCCCTGTACTTTTCTTGGATCTTCAGGAACCCACATTCCCCTCACCTCTCTCAGTCCCTCAACGGTCCCATGTGCAGCAAGACTGTCGAATTCCCATCTTACGCCAGGCAGTGCGTGGACAGACAAGACATTAACTTTCGCCGTTGGCGCGTACAGCACATTTTCCAGAGTCAGCACTATCGTCCCATGCGTGGCATTCCCACCATCTTCTCCGCTGGTGTTCATCTCTGCAGTTCCAGGAATTTGACTGGTAGCATTAACTCCTGCAGGCGTCGTCGTATCAGATGTGCGCGGACCAGAATTGCCGTTCGCCCATGGATTTGAGGGCCAAATAGATGGAGACATGCAGGCCAAATCAACCCTACCTTCGCCCGGGCTCTCCATTTCCTCCTCCATAGCTCCGGGATCGCAGAACGGCGAGCAGCGAATCTTCTTCTGCGTGCTAAACGGCCGATACTCCGCCAACACATCCCTTCGATTCGTGATATGGCACGCTGTGGTCGTGGAGAGGATCCAAACCATCGGTTCTGGCAGTGAACCAATTCTATCTCGCTCTCGCTGTCTCCCTCGCTCCTCCTTCTTCGCCTGCACACGCAGTTGTGCACTTAATATCGCCTGCCTTCGCATCTCACTTGCCTCGCTCGTGAATATGCCCTCATTTTCCGAGTGCCACAGCTGCTGCATGGGATCGCGAGCGGCGAATGAGGCGCGTTGCTTCTCGGTGCCCGAAGCGTTCGACGGAAGCATCCGGCTGCAGTCGCGAAAAGGATCATTCAGCCTCATTCCGTCAAACCACGACAGCGGCAGCGGCACAAACGCCCTCATCGAGCTATCCGGTTCGTACTGCCTCGGCACCTGCACCAGCGGGTAGAGAACGTTGCCATAGTCGAACGCCTCCAGCGCCGACACTTTCTTCCATCCTTCGTCCTCCCTCGACGTCTTCTCCAACGCAGAGCCCGCCTCCTCCTTCCCTGCCTGCTCCGCTGGTGAAGGATCAGCAGGCACGGTTTGGTACCGCATATCCCACATACGCTGTATCTGCACGCGCACCGCTGCGGCGTAGGAGTGGATGTATGTGGCATAGGATCCCCTGGGATAAGTGTCCAGGAGGCAGAGGGTGTGTAGGACCATATCGTACATGTCTGTACCTGACGAGGAGGAGGAGGAGGTGGTGGGGTGGGGTTCTACGTTGGACTTGAAGGTGGAGTCGCGAACGGTGTCAGAGGTGCTGCCATCGCTGCCACCAGAGCTTTTGTGAATGACTGGCAGAACTGCCACACGGCGCGGGGTGGGGTGATCGCTCATTTTGTGGTTCTGAGACAAGCTTCCAAGTACGCTGCAGTGGAGAAGTAGAAATAAGTGCAGAAGAGATGCTAGGTTTGGGAGAAAGGAGTGAGAGCAACATCAACGTCGGATGGAGTTTCGTAGTTGATATAGAGATGATGATAAAAGAGGTTTGGTGATAGGAGGTGAACAAAAGGAGGATATCGCTACTTTGTGGGATTGATAAACAAAAGAAGTAGTTGATTAGGAGTTAGGGAAAGGGACGGATCTTCTGCTCTGCGGCTGTGCCGTCTGGTACATGCTTCATGGCATGGGGAGAGCAGCAGATGAATTTTTCAAATCTCCAAAGGCGAAAAAGCTGCTACATTGCAAGAAGGGTAAAGAAAGGGGCCTTGGTGATTAGATTGATCAGAAATGGGAGCAGTAGCTGGAAAGATTTTGTTTGCTACTTTTTTTTGGACAAAGCAATGAACTGTATGTGGCTGGATTTCTGGGATTCATTTTTGAACGCTTCTGCGTACCATTAATGCTTCGTCTGTTCAAAATGGTCTTGTAGTCTTCCCAATGTTAAAGCTCTGGCCATCATCAATGCTTTCTCTCAATCATGGCGTTGTATGCGAAGTTCAATTCTCATTATTTTTATCTCCTTTCCCAGACCAGCCATACAAAGGGCTGCCATCGCACACTGACCTCCCCAAAGCCCTCCCATCCACAGCTCTAGCTTCCCCTATACGTCGTATAACTGTACGGCCCCAACAGCAGCGGTACATGATAATGCTCCCCCCTCTTGACCCTAAACGTCAACTCGACCCACGGCCAAAACGTCTTCCCCTCGCCATAATAGTGCTCAGTATCAAACTTCAGGCTCCACATGGTGGTCCCCTGCCCAGCCTCGCTGTCCGCCTCATCACTCCCCTCGTGCACAATCGCCCACACCTCGATGCCATACTTGTTCTCCCACTCCTTTATCCGGCCATCGGCGTCGGTGACGGCGCTGAAGACGTGTGGGATCGAGCCGAACTGCTTGTTCGGCGCGGAGAGGCAGGATAGTTTTACTTTGATGCCGGCGCCGGGGCGCCCGAGCACGGTGTCGAGAACGTGGCACGAGATGGGGGATCCCGAGGTTGCCATGGTGCGTTTTGGAGCTTCGGTGAGGTCAGAGGAGATGGCGGGGTTGCGGGGTAGTGCTGGGAGATGGGCCGAGAATGAGATGTTGCTGCAGGCGTATGCTGGGCTGAGATTGTGTTGGGGGTTGTGGTCATGTATTGATTGACGCCTTCACGACTGAGCTGTAGGATGGATATGGATATGAAGGAAGGAGAAGTTGCGTTCTGATGGCGAGGCAGATGTGCAGTTCCTTTCGAGCTGGCCGCCGAGGCTACGAGCTATCTATATGGGCCCGCATTGTCGGAGGTCGCCGCCCTCAGCCTCGTCCTCAGCCTCGCGCAGGGGGTGAGCTTTGGTATGGGCGTATGGCGACAGAGAGAGGAGGAGGAGGGGAAAGAGTCCACAAAAAAATCGCCATTATATAATATATATTGCTATGTATTCGAGGGCGAGACCTCTCTTATGGAAGAATTTATATAGAGTACAGTAGACGATATGGATATATGAATCCTATATCTGAGAAGTCCTGTGAGATTTAGATTTCAAAGTACTATGTGGCCACAGCCTGATGCGGCCGCTAGCGAAAGCAACTCCAAGAACTCCAAAGAAGCTCCCCTTCTCCCTTCTCCCCTACTCTTCACCAACCTCATCGGCAACACATCTCTCTCACTTTCTTTGGCTTTTTTTGCTCTTTCGCTCTTTCGCTACATTTTGAGACATTGATCCAGTCTTGCAATCTGCCCGCATATGAAGCAGAGCAATTCCAACATCTGCAACGCAGCTGCGCAACATAGCACCCCACCACCCGCCATGTCCCACGCCATCGTCGACGCCGACTCCGACGTCCTCGAGCCCACGCTGCAGTCCATCCTCGACCAACGTTCTCTGCGCTGGATCTTCGTCGGCGGCAAAGGCGGCGTCGGCAAGACCACGACCTCGTGCTCTCTCGCCATCCAACTCGCGCGTGTGCGCCGCTCCGTTCTCCTCATCTCCACCGACCCCGCACACAATCTCTCCGACGCCTTCAACCAGAAGTTCGGCAAGGAGGCCCGGCTAATCAATGGCTTTACGAACCTGAGCGCCATGGAGATCGACCCCAACGGCAGCATCCAGGAGCTGCTTGCGGGGCAGGCGGATGAGGGGAATGAGGCTGCTTCAGGGGTTGGGGGGATGATGCAAGATCTGGCCTTTGCTGTACGTTGCCCCTTCTATTCCCACGGACTTGGATTGGACATATGCTAACGAGGTGCAGATCCCGGGTATCGATGAAGCAATGTCCTTCGCCGAGGTCCTCAAACAAGTAAAATCGCTCTCCTACGAAACCATAGTCTTCGACACGGCGCCGACGGGCCACACGCTGCGCTTCCTCCAATTCCCGTCTGTGCTCGAGAAGGCGCTGGCCAAGATCTCGCAGCTCAGCACACAGTTCGGGCCGATGCTGAACGGGATCATGGGCGGGCAGCTGCCGAACGGCGCGAACCTGCCGGAGATGATGGAGAAGCTGGAGAGCCTGCGTGAGACGATCTCCGAGGTGAATGCACAGTTCAAGGATCCGGACCTCACGACGTTCGTGTGTGTCTGCATCCCGGAGTTCCTGTCGCTGTATGAGACGGAGCGCATGATCCAGGAGCTCGCGAATTATGGCATCGACACGCACTGCATTGTCGTCAACCAGTTGCTATTTCCGAAGAAGGGAAGCGAGTGCGAACAGTGCAATGCGAGGAGGAGGATGCAGAAAAAGTACTTGGAGCAGATCGCGGAGCTCTATGATGAGTTCAATGTCGTGAAGATGCCGTTGCTGGTGGAGGAGGTGAGGGGCAAGGAGAAGCTGGAGCAGTTCTCTGAGATGCTGATTAAGCCTTTCGTGCCGCCGGAGGGGGGACAGTAGACGGAGCATAGACGGAGATAAATTTAATAATAATGCGGATACCCTGATAATATTGAGCTGTACAGATGAGATGAGCGAGTTTTCATGCCCGCTTGCTCTCTGGGCAGATTCTGCTGACTGTACTCATTGTTCGAGCAGAACAAGAGCGTAATCTTCCTTTACTCGATCAGCTGGGCAGGTCCTTCCTTCCCTAATAATAGTTACTGAATCTTTTCAAATCCCCACGGGCTCGACAATCCAGCAGTGAGAACGAGAGATGTATAAATCACTGTAAATTCCACGCCGCATCTTCCATTCAACGAGAGTTGACAAATCGAAATGGATAAGATCCTTTGTCACTCCAGTCCTGCGAGCATTTCTGACAACATTTTGGGGCTCAAAGAAGTCTCAACATTTCCTGGATTATTGTGCCCAAGCTCTGCTATCGGGGCCGATATTGCAGCTGTGCCATCACTTGTTGGGCTCTGTTCCATTGTTGGATCAGACAGGAAGTGGACATGCAACAACGAGAGACATGAATGCTAGTGAGCAGAATGAGACGTTGAGAGTGTCATGGTGAGTCTGAGAGGAATAGGACAGGAAACGGAGAAATGAGTAGAATTACTATAAGAATTCCATAGTCTATGCCGTCACCCATGAGCTCCAAAGTTTAATATATACACCAAAAGCCCCTCCCATCTCCTCCTTATCCAGACCCCTACCCTGCCACAACGACATGCTCTCCCCTTTCCAACCCGCTTTCCAACATCCCTTCCTAACCATAAAACCAATACTCCGTCGCATACTGCACACTCAACACCCCCGCCTTTTCACACGTCACAGTCGGATTCCCCCCCGCCGTCACCACGCGGTAAACCTCCTTGAGCCCCACGCTCCCCCCCTTATCCTCAAGCTTCAACCACGCCACCGCCCCCGTGCCCGCCGGCCCTTTACACGCCTCCGCCGGCGCCGGCACGGCAGCCACCTTCTTGCCCACCAATCTCTCGCCTTCGTTAAACAAATCAAAGACCGGTGTGCCGTCGATGTCAAAATAGTGTTTGCCCAGCACCCCCATGTTGCTGCCAGGGATGCGCAGGGCGGAGATGGGCAGGTATACTGCGGTGGAGGGGAGGGTGGCGAGGAGTGGGGCGGCGAGGGGCGAGTAGGCGAGGTGCGTGATGTCGAAGAGCGTGGCGACGGCGCCGATGGCGAGGGGGATGGAGGAGGCGGAGGCGCACGTGTAGTTCTGAATGCCGCGGCCGAGGGTGATATACTTTAGCACCAGCTCGGCGGAGGGGGCCGGGAGTTGGGTGGAGAGGCCGGTGGTGGGGAGAGTGGGTGTGGGGATGGTGTTGGAATCGCACTTTGTTGTGGTGTTGACGGGGAGAGGGGTGGAGGAGATGACCGGGGAGGTGGCGAGGATGGTGAGGGCGATGGAGAGGAGGCTGCGTAGAGAAGGCATCGTGGCGGTAGAGGTGGGGTTTGAGAACTATGATGTATTCCAGAAATTGGAGGATATTCGAAGGGCGCGTAAATCGAAAGGTCCTAACCAAGGAAAGAGAGGCTTGAGAGACAAGACCGATGTGAGAAATCTTGCAAAAGACTATCAAATTTTGATTGAAGCCCTTGATGATGATCGCAATTTCATGCGCATCATGAACTTCTTATAATGAAAGCTTGACCTACCCTACGACCCATCATCACCTTCCAACACTTGCATTCTCCAGGCCTGTGCTAAAAATGTTCAGGGTGTTGATATGCAGGTCTCAAGGTTGAGGCCCTGCATTACTATATTCTCGCAGGCAAACTCCGCTCAGATCCTTGCATCGACAAGCCTACAACCTTGTTCTCACAGATGAAGCATTCCGCGAATAGACAATATGGTCCACGGCTCCAACATTAATTGAATGAAGGGCGGCGGGCTTTACCCGCCAGGAAGCTGGGTTTCTTGGCCGGATGTGGAACCCGGTTTGTAGGCGCAGAGAGACCTATGCGAACTGCAGCGTCTGGACCCGATTGTGAGCAATGTGCTGTATCTCATGCATGATATGAATTGCTTGTTATGGAACCCTTGGAATGTTGACGGGATGATGGGAGATCCGAATAACAGCTCGCGGACACCGTATTGCTTTCTGAAAGTCTCATTTCCTTTGCGTATGCTGCCTTGCGTCGTCCAATTTTGCTAGCCACCGAGTAATACAGTGTTACCAAGATGGTTACGAGATGGCTGGCTTCCAGACGCGCCTGCTATCGGAAAGCCTTGCCGGCGGTGTTGCGACCGTTTCTCCATGGTAGGGGATGTATCAAACGAACCTAGGCTCTTCACATCCGTACCAGCTTCCATATTTTGCTTCTCCGGCTGATGACCAGACATCGGCCGCATGGTTCCGGAAGCCTGGTGCTCTGCGATTCAATAAATTCCACGGCTGAACAGCCTTGGGTAACTTTGCGAGAAACGCCCGTAGGCATCCAAGCCTGGAGAATAATGCAGCATCCTGAGCAAGAGACCTGGGATGCTACAGACGCGCATCTCCACTTTGACTTCAACAATGTATGTAGGTACCCATGTACCGTACATACCACCGTGGCGAGACTGGTCCATGCCGCGATGCAATTCCACCACGGCGCCTGCGTGTGTCGCTTGCCAAATGCCCGAGAGTTTTCGATCCTAGCGCCATGCATGTTTAATCACACGCTGCAAGCTTCATGCAGCTCTATATTGCGTCCAAATATACATATCTGATATGTAGAATAGACCGCAATTTCTTGACTTGATATTAGTAATTCAGGATCGATGCTTCGGGCCAACATCAACCCAGTGTTGGTATGTACAATTTCAAGCTTTCAGAAGAGAAACAAACATCGAGACATGCACAGCCATTTGGCCTGAATTTGGGCCATCAACACCACCGCCGCGCACTGCGCCTCAAAAGAAGCGCCGGCGGCAATTTTTGCGAGAGATGGATGGCATGGCGAGACACGTTTGACAGTGTCACTAAAAGGCCGCCAATAAGAGCCATCCGGGGAGAGCCAAGAGAATTCTCGCGAACGTAACGGCAGGGGATCCTTCATCTGCGTCCTGCCACGAGCATGGCGGACTCATAGATCTTGGAAAGAGCCTGACGACCACATGATGGATCAGATGTTGGCTGTAGGGCCCGTCGTATATACCTACTATGTATGGCATGTTGGTGGTACTATTGACTTGGAACGATAGGCTAAATCATAAACAATATCTTCGGGTTGCAATCCTGTATCCATCATAGCCACAGGCTTACCGCAATAAACGCGGCTTTCATCAACTGGATATCTCGTTTTCGTTGGTGGCTGTAATGTCAACCTTATCTCACAACTTGACCTTCCCCCATATGAGACCACGCACACCGTTGCTCAACCAACATTCTTCGCCATCGACCAGCGATCCACTGCTCACCGCCTCTTCCTCACAAAGCCCGTTCTTAAGCAGCCAGCGTCTTGTTGTTCCGGCTTGCCCACCACTTGACACTGGTGGTGTCACCCATCGTCCCCCACGCCAGAATAAGACGCTAGTCACGCTTCCTTCCATGATTTGATCGCCATTTGTGCTGATAATCAAGACTTCCTTTGGCTCAGTCATTGACTCTATGCCCACTCTTGCTCTTGCTTCAGTGTACATGTCTCTGCTTGTGGTTTTGTAGGTTGTGAATGGCGAAGGCTCTGTCCTTGCTGGATCCACCATGACAGCCCAGGCCTGCTCTCGCTCAGGGTCGCCATATCCAGGTCCTTGCTGTGCCAATGAATCGTCGGGACCAAGGATGAGAGCGCCTCCCGTAAGTGGCGAGATGTGCAGAGCGGCGCTCCCTGGAGGAGGGAGTCTGGTTGGGAAAAGATTTCTGATCGCCGTTGACGGAGTCGGGAAGCTTTCCAGAGTAATATTGCCAGTTTGGTCAAGAAGCGTCCGCACACGTAGCGGAGCGCCCGAATTTGTATCAATAGCAGCCTTGAGGCTCTTCAGAAGATGCTCAAGGCCAGCAGAGCCGGCCAAACGTGCTTCCGCATCGGGCCAGTCGAAATGTTGAGCCGCTTCAAGCATTCGATCACGGTGAAAGGGCAACATATAGAATGGAGATGGCTCTGGGCCAACAGCGGTGTTCGCCTCGCATTCTCGAAGACGAACGTCAAATCGAAGAGAGGAAAACAGTTGAAAGTCTGGTTGTTCAGAAGACATGTTGGAGAGCCTGTTGAAGCCAATGAAGTTTGTATGTACCACCACAGCTGCTGAAAGGAACAAAAGGACTCGAGATGGAGAGACTGGTAGTATGATTCAGCCCAAAGACAAACTTCGGCCTCACTACAACATGGAAAGAAGCATCATCGACAGAACAGCAGGTGGCGGATGTGGCTCAGAAGAGATTTGGAAGAGACAAAACAATGTCGACAGCACGTGATTGGACTGGAAATAGCTTGGAAGGGCATCATAAGCGGCATAATGGCGTAGCTACATACCTTTGCGTGCGACGAGAAGAAGAACTCAAATCTGAAGAAGCTCTACCTGAATTAATTTGAATTTGCTTCAATTTGCTTCCTTACGCGTTGTCGCTGACGTTGGTGAACGAACCGCGAACTACGGTGTACGACTCGGGTCTTGTCGCTTGATTTGTTGATGAAGTAATATCCGCGAACCTTTTTCTGGGAAGCTCCAAGCATCATCGCCCATCAACAGAGCCAACTGGGAATATCATACCAGCCCTTTTCTTCTCATTTGCGATTGGTTTTTGCGCACTTGTGATTTCTTCTTATACCTCTTTTATTTCGCCATGTCAAGCGAAAAGGTGCCGGTCGTGCCAGTCCCACAAGTGCCGTTGCGCAATGTGCCAGTCCATTTCTCCTCAGCATCACAGGCAGCATCACAGTCGGGACTTTGGGATAGGATATCAACATGGGCGTCTGAGCATAAGGCAGTTGTATACACGGTAGCTGGTGTTGCCATTGTCGTCACCGGCGCTGGTGTCGCATATTACCTCACAGAGTCGGTAGGGAGAATCACCCCATATTTCGTCCCAAGTCATTCATGTGAAAACCTGATGCTAACCTATCATGTCTAGAAGGTGACAGTGGTGGGGAAAGATGACACAGCCAGAGTGACACCGAGCAGCAAGAAGAGCAAGAGCAAGAAGAAGAAGGCGGCCGAGAAGGCCAAGGACGCTGAGAGGCCGGTTCTGGAGGAGATAAAACCTAAAGCGCCGACCGTCGAGGCTGCTGAGGAACTTCCACAAGTCGATGAGGCCACAGTTGGACTTCTTTCTCTCGAGGAGAGGAAATCCTTTGCTGCAAAGTTGAAGGCCGCCGGCAACACAGCATACGGAGCGAAAGACTATGACAAGGCGATTGAGCTCTATGGCCAAGCCATCCTATGCAAACCAGATCCGATTTTCTTCTCGAACCGCGCCGCCTGCTTCAATGCGAAACATGAATGGGAGAAGGTCATCGAGGATACCACCGCCGCCATCAAGCTTGATAACGAATACATCAAGGCGCTGAACAGAAGAGCACATGCCTACGAGCAACTCGAGAAGTACAGCGAGGCTCTGCTCGATTTCACTGCTAGCTGTATCATCGATGGATTCAAGACCCCTTCGAGCGCTGAGGCCGTTGAGAGACTCCTGAAGAAGGTCGCGGAGGCCAAGGGCAAGGCCATTATGGCTGGCAAGGACAAGCGCCTTCCAAGCCCAACCTTTGTCACGAACTATCTCCAGAGTTTCCGCGCCAAGCCAGCGCCAGAGGGTCTCGAGATTGGTGTTGAGCTTCAGGAGGAGAGTGGAAAGGGACAATTGCAACTTGGACTCGCTGCTATGGACAAGAAGACTAGCGACGGATACGAGGAAGCTGCAAAGCATTTCAATACCGCCCTGGAGTTGGATGATCTCGGAGAGCATGAGGCGTTTGCATACAACATGCGCGGCACATTCAGATATCTCCGCGGTGAGAACCTCGAGGCTTTGACGGATCTTACCAAGAGCGTGGAGCTTGACCCGTCTTTGACACAGAGCTTCATCAAGCGTGCAAGCATGCATCTTGAGCTGGGTGACAAGGAAGCCGCTGCTGCTGATTTCGAGAAGGCAATGGCCCAGAACAGCGATGATCCAGATATTTACTACCACCGCGCCCAACTCCATTTCATCCTCGGCGAGTTCGCTGAAGCCGCCAAGGATTACCAGAAGTCGATTGATTTGGATCGTGATTTCATCTTCTCTCACATTCAGCTCGGCGTTACACAGTACAAGATGGGCTCTATTGCCTCGTCTATGGCCACATTCAGGAGAACCATGAAGTCGTTTGACAAGGTCCCTGATGTATACAACTACTACGGAGAGCTTCTTTTGGATCAACAGAAGTACCAGGAAGCAATCGAGAAATTCGATACTGCTGTTGAGATGGAGAAGCTCTCAAAGCCCCTGGGCATGAATGTGCTGCCGTTGATTAACAAGGCTCTTGCTCTCTTTCAGTGGAAGCAGGATTTTGATGAGGCAGAGAAACTGTGTGAAAAGGCTTTGATCAGTATGTTAAATGCGCTCTTAAAGCTTATCGCATCTTAAAGTACTAACATCTACCAGTCGATCCTGAGTGCGATATCGCTGTTGCCACCATGGCGCAGCTCCTTCTCCAGCAAGGCAAAGTAAACGAGGCTCTAAAGTATTTCGAGCGTGCTGCCGAGCTCTCCAGAACCGAGGGTGAGATCATCAATGCGCTCTCGTACGCAGAGGCGACCCGAACCCAGCTTGAGGTTCAAGAGAAGTATCCTCAACTGGCAAACAGACTGCAAGGAATGGGCGGTGGCTTTGCAGGTGCGGGGATGGCTTGAATGGTCTATATAGTCATTGGAGTGGTACCAAGGTGTGGCTTCAGCGGGGAAAGCCCGCTGGTAGTGCCGATGTGGAGGGTGTGACGATGTGCTGATACGATAGGGTTCGGTGTGATGATAGCAGACGGCGAGCAGGCGGCCTATGGAGGAAGGCAGTGGACGGCATTAACGAGTTGTAATAGTTTTGTTCGCGATTCTACTCCAGTCTGCAGGGGCTTGTACAGTATAAAAAGGATGAATCTTTGGACGCGTTAACTCGTGCAGAGCTTATGAATGCCATGCAAACTGTGACATTTGCCTGATTCTGAGCCGTGACTATGCAGGGCTACAACTGTACGGGATTTCGCATCAATTCCGAATTCTTGATTCCTCATATCATTACGGCAATCATTAGCAATTTGGTCGAGTTTCTGTTCTTGTACTATGTCTGACATAGCAGATCTAACCTGACCTGACTCTGCTGCCAGCTGGTCCTTGAATGAATTAAAATTCCGAGATGGTGGATTTGAGAAGCATAAAACGATGAATATGTGAATTAGAATGGCTTCTCATCCCCTTCGCTTTGAAACCAGGGATAATAGTAGATGGCTTGACGTTGTTGATATGCACGCGTCATTCCTCGCTGGGTTTGAAAAGCGTCATAGATATCCTACTGTTGTACCTGGACATGAGTAGAAACAACGCCCCCTTCATATATATAACCCTCAAGAGGAATGTCGCGATACTCATAGACTGCTCCTCGTCACCATATCCGTCGTTGACAAGGTATTCCGTACGAAAGGAAGTAGCGTCGCGTGTCCCTGGTCGGATTTCTGATCTGTTCTTTCCATCTCCATGATTCGCTTCTTAGCGCCGCTGCAGGGATACTTGGGTGAATGTGTTGTGATCAAGGCATCTTTTTCTGGGAGAGGTCGAGCCTTGAGCGTCGAGACTCCCATTTTCTTCCATCTCCTTCAACCAATACAAATTGTGTAGTAATAAGGTCAAGATTATCGCTTCACCTGGATGATTCCTGTGTTCGTATTAGATTGTTTCGTGGCTCACGATCACGATTATTCGCAAGTTCGCCTTCGCCCGCTGGACGGTTCGAGCTCGGAGATAGAAGTACCACCCAACGCATGATCGATTCGCCCCTTCGGCTTCGCCTTCTCTGAGGCTTGGTCGGCGCTCGACGACGGGATAGTGCTAGGGAGGAAGTGAAGATGGCGGGCCCGATGAGGAGAAAGAAGCCGATTGTCAGCAGGAGACGGGTTGAGGATGAGGAAGGAGAGGAGGGTGGCCATGAGCTGGAGGAGGACTCTTTGAGCGAAGGGTCCATTACCGATGATGAGAATGCCGACAATGCGAGCGAGAGCAGCCATTTACATCCTGATGCGGAGTCCCCGGTTCTGTCGAAGGCGGCGACGAATGGATATGCCAAGGCGAGCAGCTTGAGCGTTCAAGAGTCGACATCAACAAGGACCGCCAGTGCTGCAGTGAAGTCGAACGGGGCCACAGATACTGAAATGATGTTGAATGGGCTCAATTTAGCGGAGAACCGTGAGGAGGTTGAGGCAGTTAACTATGAGGATCTACAGAATGCGCCGAAGGCAGGCTCGTCACAGCCGGTCATCGTCAAGTCTTCAGCCGTGATGGATCAACCTCTGGAGACACCGTTGGAGCGCAGGAGGCGCGAACACGAGGATTACAAGAAGAAGCGTGACGAGGACCCAGCTTTTGTGCCGAATCGTGGTGCTTTCTTCATGCATGATCATAGGCATGCTGGACCTGCTGCGAATGGATTTAGACCATTTGGAAGGGGCCGTGGACGAGGAGGTCGGGGTGGCATCGGAGGCCCCTTCGCACCTATAAAGTATGCTGAGAATGGCACAGAGGCTATCGTTTCTATGATGCTAACGTCTGATAGTTACATGCAGCACATGGCCGAACCCACCGATGCTCCTTGGACACACGACATGCACGAAGCTGTACTTGAAGATAATCGAGGCCCACGGCAACAGGCGTACAACAATGCGAGCGCCTCGAGGCAATCACTACCACAAGCCCCGCGAGGTCCTGCCCCAAACCGAGCCTTATCCACGACGAAACATATTGGCAACGTACAAGTGCGTATATTTTTGCCTGGCATGGAGCCGCCGATTATGATGCCGGCGATAGCGATACATCAATATACCCGCCTCCCAGATCACAGACCACCACTCCGCAGAGACAAGCCTGTCCGCATCTCGTTACCAGATACGGCTCCAAGATACATATTTCCAGCTGTTGAGAGGTCTTTCATCTTTATCCCAAGGGCGATGAGACCGAATCAGCAAGGCTTTGGATCCCGTAGCAACAGAGCCCGTCAGGGACTAGGATCTATCGGTGGATTCTCAAGACGTACCAGCGTCTATGGGGGAAGCGTATATGGCAGTGCGTACACGCCCAGCGTCGCTATGAGCCGGCGGTCATCCTTGGCTCATGAAATCCCTCGAGATAGCATCATCTCACCAATCGCTTCGACGATGTCTAGGCCTCCTATACCCATTGATACTGCAAGACCTGTGGTCAGGCTTCCACCGTCAATGGCCCAGATGCAACCAGCGCCTGTTGCCGTTGAGGCACAACAGCCTGAAGAACCTACTGCAGCCTCGCCAGCCGTATCCCACACATACCCCCTCCCGCAGAATCCCACCTTCCGAGAAAACCGACCTAATTCTATCCCCATGCAACATCCACGGCCTCAGAAGGCGGTATCTGTTGACAACATTGAATCCCCAGCAGCCTTACAGTTCAACGCTCCTCAACAATACCAACAGCCATTCCATCACCAAGTGCCTGCGCAAGTCAACGGCCAAGGCTATGGGCATGAATCCCATCTTCACCCTCATTCGCGCACTACATCATATCAGGGGTCAACAGGGACGCCTCTGTCACAGATTCCCGAACGAGCAATCCACGCTCAACCCTTCCAGCCAAATGTATACCAACAGCAGCAGGGCTTTTATCCGCAGCAGTATCCGATGATGCCGCAACAACAAGGATATTATTATCCACAACAATACAATGGCACAATGGCCGCTCCGACTCCAGCCTTTGTCTCCGCACCTCCACAGCAATCTCCGTACGTACAACCAGCCCAAATAGACACATCGGCGCAACAAGGCCAGCAGGCAGGCCTGGTAGCACAAGAAGTGAACGGAATGGTGTATTACTATGATGCTGCTCAAATCCCAGCCGTAGCGACGTTTCCAGCATATGCGGCTCCTCAGGTCTATCCAATGCAACAAATGGGCGGTATGGCCATACAGCATGGGATGATGACGCCAAGTCCCGACGGCTTCTACTATGCACAACCTGCACAAGATGTCGTCTACTACCCTCAATGATGGCATGCATGGCGAGCAGTAATGCCACTTTTCTGATTAGTCTTCTGCTTTCAGCGATCTGGCCTGGCTTCGTTTGCGTTGGGGTTTCTGGAGTATGTTATGTTTGAAAGGGCCCGCCCTCTGTTCTCCATTTATGAGTCCATCCACCAGTACCACCACCACTTATCATTATCATCATCGTCGTCATCATCGATATCGCCGGTAGAAGAATCATCTGTATCTTCCTCTCGGCAACTAAAGTAATTCGGACGTGGGAGGTTCACGGTCATGCCTTTGCAGCACTCTTTTTCGCATAATGATAGCGAGACATGTGCTTGGTTTCTGCGTCGAGCATGCCTGGACGCCTGCCGTTCGTCAGGCTGGGGAAGTAGTGCCGATTGTTGGATGATGTTCAAGTGCTTTTACATTGTTTATGCTGTTGAGGGAAAGAGAGGGATCGCAGATGGGAAGGGCAGTCAGGGCATTGGCGTATCAGCGACGCGGGTGCATGGGTGCGTGCCTGGGGGTTCTCCAGGCGGAATAGTATCGGTAGAAGCAGTAGATTTTAGGTGACAATGACACGCTATCACGCTTGCTGCGGACCCTGGGAGAAGTTGCGTGAGATGGGCAGATGGTGATGGTGATTGATGGTGATGGTGCAACAGCATAGCTAGCAGGCGAAGCGGCATTTATACCTAGGGATGAAACAGGCCAGGCTGGAAGCTGGATCATGAGAACAGCAGAGCAACGGCAACGGCATTGGCATTGGCATCGGCATCGGCATCGGCCTCGTATGACTGCGCGTAAGGCGGGCAGCGGAGCAGCGGAGCAGAACCGGCCGCTTCGAGACATGGTTGCGTGGCTGGCGAGGTGCTCAATGTACATAATGTCATTAACGGTGTAGAGTACCTAAAAGAAAGGCAAGTGGGAGAGAGCTTTACCGAGCTTGTCAGTGATTGACGGTGATGGCGGCGTGGAGTCTAAGTCTCTGGGTGTGTGTCTCGCAAGTTGACAGATCAATCGGTCATGTCACCTTTCTAGTTTCTGCGGTATATGGTATATGGTATGGTCTACGTGTACTCGAGTAGGTAGAAGGTGCAGTAGAACATTAGAACATGGTAGCACGTTTCCAATGGCGGTATGTAAAGGTATGTAGAGGTGTAATCATTCATGCAGTATACTATAATATTCTAGTATCGTGTATAGGTTTGCCTTTGCCTCCTTCTGTAGAATTCTATGATTCTATAAAGTGACTTTATACTGTATTAGTAGTATAAGATAAGGTACCTCCTACCTCCAGCTCTATGAGCCTCTCGTCATGATTACGATTAAGCCGTGTGGAGTAGAGTGTGGAGTGGAGTACGGAAACAGCTTCGTCAACCCACGCTGCCTGGAGGTGGCCATTACCGTATGCGTATGTTTGCGAGTTAATTATACAGTAGAATACAAGAAAGATAGTAGAACTAAACTAGTACATAAAATAGACTATAATAACAGTATAATAAAGTTAAGTACTTCTAACCAAGTACAGCAATAATAAGTAAGCAAGTACATTAGGTACCTAAGTACATAAGTACTCTAAAGGCTCCACTCTTGCACCAACGATATAGCGTGATGCTAGCTCACTGATAGGAAAGGCAGCTTCTAATCTATGTACTGATATATTATACATGTACATAGTATAATGTATACCTAACATACGTTATATACAATGTGCATACTTATACCTAATATGCATTGTAATCTGTATACGATGTACATAATAGAAGAGTACATATATAGGCACGTAACCTACATACAGATGTATGTACCTCTTCCCGTCTGTCACTTCTGTCTCTCTCTGTCCGCCTCTCCGCCTCTCTGCCTCTCCGCCTCTCTGCCTCTCCGCCTCTCCGCCTCTCCGCCTCGCTAGTCCAGTAGTGCAGTAGTCAAAGTAGTGAGTGACTGACCCACTGACCACTGACTAACTGACTACTGCCTGCACCACACCCATCTTGCCGGGCATCCTCTTCACTCTCGCTCTCTCACTCACCCTCTCTCTCTCCTCTCCACCAACCTCAACTCCTTCATCCCTCAACCACTCCTCCCAAAACAATACCCTTTCAACATCTTCAACACTTATCTGCATATATAGCCCATACTATCTCCACCATATCCTGAACATCACAACCCCTCTATTGTCATACACGCTGTGAGTTCGATCCACACGACCGAGTGAGTGACGAGTGACGTACGTCGGGATCTGGGCTGATACCATCTCCCCCACAGCCTCACATCGCAGTAGGCATGGCCTCCTCAGCGATCAACCCAGACACCTTGGTGACCCTCAAGGTCAATGTCGAGGGCAGCAACAGGAGATTCAAGCTTCCTCTGCGTGACTTGGGAGCAAACACTCTGCCAGATAAGGTACGTGCCTACGATGTTGGCGCTGATCCGATAGCGAACGAGGCTCTCGCGGGAGCCTCGAAGATGTCGGGCTGAGCTCAACTTCATTGTTCCACGAATCTCATCATCTAATCCTCGAGAGCATCCGCCCATCCAAGGAATCATTGCTAATTTCTGTGCTTGGTTCTAGCTGCGGCTCCTGCTCTCCATCCCGCCCACCTCCGAGGCCATCTTTGAGCGTTACTCCGACAGTGCCGCGGATTTCGTAACCCTCGACCCAAACAACGCTTCCGTCTACAAGCAACTCTACCGTGCGGCCAAGGCCAAGCTCAAGCTTCGTCTCAAGGTCACCATCATCGACCAGGAGGATAAGGAGCCGGCCAAGCCAAAGAAGGTCACTGTCGAAGACGAGCTCCCAGCTCCTGTAGAGTCTCGACACTCCACTCCGGCCGTGCCGTCGCCACCAGCACCATTGTCTGCGGATATGAAGGAGGCTCCGTATCCATCCTATGCCGAATACCTGAAGGACCTCACATTCAACTTCAAGCCAGCTCCAGAAGTGTCACCTGCACCAGTTGCGTCAGCTCCAGCAACCCCCATCCCAGCTGCACCAACCTCAATCCCTATTGCTGTTGCTGCAGTTCCGGCAACCACGAGCATCCCAGTTACCAAAGGTGCTGCTGCTCGTGAAAAATGGTACGCGGAGCTCAATTGTCTTACAGAGGAACGCCGCGACGCTCTTCGCAAGAACCGCCATTGCCCAGCTGCTTCCATGTCACCACAAATTAGCGCCTACTCGGTGTACTGCAACAACTGCAACAGCTCGATTCCAGGCGAACACTATCACTGCAGCACTTGTGATGAGGGAGATTACGACTTGTGCCAAGCCTGTGTTGAGAAGGGCATCCTTTGCGGCGGTGAAGATCACTGGATGATCAAGCGCTCCGTCAAGCACGGCAAGGTTAGCAACAGCACTACTGAGACTCTTCCACCACGGTCAATTCCAACGAACGAGTCGAAGGCCACTCTTGTTGAGACCGACGAGCCAACGGAGGTTGCTGCTGATCCCTTCACGCGAACTTGCAACTCTTGCATTCAAGGTGAGTTCATCTTGAGACTCGTCAATTTGACCTTTACTGATACTATTCATTAGAATACCCGGAGGCTAACTTCATTACCTGCATCAACTGTGAGGACTTCGATCTCTGCATTCCATGCCATGAGAAGGCCCAACATGGTCACAATCCAAAGCATGCATTCGCACCAGCTGTTGCAGAGGCCATTTTGGAGCCACTTTCTCAGGCTCTTCTTGATCCGGGCCGCAATGTCTCTCACCAGGCTATATGCGACGGCTGTGACAAGTACATCTATGGTGTCCGTCATAAGTGTCTTGATTGCCCAGACTGGGATTATTGCCAGGATTGCATTCCCAATGCGCAGTTCATCCACCCACGCCATCGGTTTGTTCCAATCTACGAGCCACTCACCGAGATGGTCTGCTCGTACGCCCGTTCGACTTTTCATTTCGGTATTTACTGTGACGGACCACTTTGCACCTCTAATTCAACCAACATCCGAGGCGACCGCTACAAGTGCGCCGTCTGCCATGACACTGATTTCTGCGCGAGTTGCGAGGCTAGTCCATCCAATTTGCACAACAGGACCCATCCTCTCATCAAGTTCAAGACTCCGGTCCGCAATGTAAGCGTTACCACCATGGGTGACCATGACAACGGAAAGCCTATGCCGATTATGGGTGACCGTCGTCCTCGCACCACTTCGAAGTCGACCGAGACCACCACTGCTTCGTCTGCAAATGCTGCCACACAGGTCCAGACTGTTGCTGATCTCCAGCCCACTGAGACCGTCAAGGTTGAAGAAGTCAAGGTCAACGAGAATATCGAGGTCAAGATCGAGGAAGCTCCAAAGGAGCTCGAGTCTGAGAAGCAGATTGAAGAGCCAAAGGAGGAGCTGATTGGTCACTTCGTCCGTGACGCTGTCCCAGACGGAACCGTCCTTGCGCCAGGCGTTGTCTTCGAGCAGACATGGATCCTTCGCAACGGCGGCACCACGGCATGGCCGGCTGGATGTACTGTGAAGTTTGTTGGCGGCGACAACATGTGCGCTGTTGACCCAGAGCATCCTGCTAGTGTCCACGAGCTCGTCAGCGCTGCTGAGAGCACTACCTGCTACACCGAGGTTGCTCCAGGCCAAGAGCACGGCTTCACTGTCCTGATGAGAACTCCAAGCAAGGCAGGAAAGGTCATCTCTTACTGGCGTCTCACTGGTCCAGATGGATATAAATTTGGCCACAGACTCTGGTGCGACGTCGCTGTCGAGGGTCCAACTCCTGTTGTCGAGGAGGAAGTTGCCGAGAAGGAGGTCCATGAGGAGACCGAGGAGGAGCACAAGAGCCAGCTGATCTTCCCAGCTATCCAGAAGGAGTCTCCGATTTCCAGCATTCACGAGGAGGCAGCTCCAGTCGAAGTCCCTGCTTCATCCCCCGAAGACGACTTCGTCGACTTCACCTCTGAGACTCACGCTGAGGATGATGTTACGGAGGATGGATTCTTGACTGATGAGGAGTATGACATCCTCGATGCCAGCGACGAGGAGTACCTCGCCGAGCAGGGCAAGGCGGTTAAGAAGTAGAGGGGAGATTATGGGGGGATGGGGAAACGGAACCGAAGCTATCCAACGCCGCGGGAGGGGAGTATAGGCGCATTAACAAGATTGACACACGAACTGGATAGCGTAGGAGTGATGTGGGAATGGGATGGGATGGGGCGGGATGGACGTATGGGGTTTCATGGAGTCGTGATCTTCGCCTTTCTTTGTGCGGTTTGTTGACTTTGCTTGGCTTGGCTCTCTCGTTTTCTCGAGTTGATGTGGCTTTTTATTGTGTGATTTTGAGGGGCGGGAGATATTTGGCTGCTCTGGAGAGATAACACTGGCCTCGCACATCACATGGATGCTGACGGGAGGAGCAAGGAGGCAAGGATGGGAGGAGGAGATCGACGGACAGACATCTCAGCTCAGCTCGGCTTGACGCTCGAATGCACGCATGGTTGTCGCTATTTTGATGTGGGTAAGGCTTTTTTCTTGTAATGGCACGGCAGCAAAATCAAGCAATTGATACGAATCTCATGAATTGTCTATGCTGTGCTGTGCTGTTTGTGTGTTGTGTTGTGATATGATGTGATGTATGATGTAAGATCCTCGAGAGTTGTGCTGTGCCGGTGCCGTCATTCAGACCATGATGAGCGAGTATATTCGCTTACGGATGGATGGATGCAAGCCAGAAAAAAAAAGGAACATCCACCAATGTTGGTTACGACGATGGTGCAATGATGCGGATCGGAGAAAAATATAATGAAGGTCGTATATGGAAAGGGCAAAAAGAGTGTTCACAATCAAGGTGTTCCTTGACTCGCAGTAGAATGCGGCTTCTGTGGATCGAACACAGTGCCTCCAGATAATCGGAGCTGAAGTGGACTTCAGTCTGGCGCTCTCCCAAGTGAGCTAAAGCCGCTTGGTTGTTGTTGATTACCGTGAAGTAACTATCCATATAATACAGACAAGCTTAAACCGCCTCTCTCTACTGTTATTACCATACGGTGTTGCTGCTTTACCGATTTATAGTCAAGTGTCCTGGCTGGCAACAGACAATAGAACAATAGCCCCGACAATAGCAAGCGCCGCTGCGCTAGTCTGGCGTTGCTTGCTCCCCATTGCCGCCATTCTATTGTGCGTGTCGCGCGGCTGTCGCTTACCCATCCCCCCTTTTCCATGTCCCTATTGTAGCAGGCTATTGTGCACAACAACACCACGCCCGACAATGGAGATGGGATATTGAACACGTCTAGCACAGACATGTGGATAGCCAGCTAGATAGATAGATAGATAGAATGGAATCTCTCGAGCAGTCTCTTCTGTTCCTGTCTTCCCAGTTTCAATCTCGATCCTGTCATCCATCACCGTCCACACTCGTGCTGTCGATATACTGCTTTTCTTCACGCATAGCGCATTACTTTGACTTACTTTGAACTACCAATTCGAGAGACCGAGATTTTCAAAATGCCCAGATTTACGAGATCGATCGCCGCTGCTGCCGCTGCTGGTGTTACTGTTGCTGCTTTGAGGGCTGCGAAGACTGCGAAGAGTGTTGTGAGTCCTCGCTATTCTTTCTTCTGCACATCGTCTTCTGCCTTTTTATGTCTTTCGTTGTTTTTGTGACTTACCTGTCCTCCTCCTCCTCCTTCCCCTCCTTTATTCCCTTTCTTCTTCCAAAATTCGTCGATTCAAGTTGACACGCGCATAGGTCAAAAAATCCAGCGCTGGTGCTGGCGCATCTGCTGCTGCTCTTGCTTCTGCTGCTGCTGCTGCACTGTCGAAAGCTTCTGTGAGTATCCGTCCCTTCTTTTGTCGGAGTTTCCTCCTGTATCTTTTCTCTTCTTTTCCCCATCTCTCTCACTTTCTCTGAACATTCCCCTCACCTTGTTTCCTTACCAGATTTCCCATCTCCTCAGCAGCTGTATTGTGCAATACTAACATCCTCGCAGGCTCCCGCTCCAACCCTATCCTCCGCGCTTCCTGGTGTCAAGACAGGTTTGAAGCTCCGACTCAAGCTCAACCTCAAGCCGAAGTCCGAGCCTGCGTCTGGTTCCCTCGCTGCTGAAGATGCTGTTTCCGGAGAATCCGCTCCTATCGAGCCCTCTGCCGCTGCATCCGTCCCTGCTGCTCCTGTTGCTGCTGTCAGTCTCCTTTATTCCAATCTCTCACTTACCGCTGTGTTACTTAGTTTGTTGTCTTGACGATCTGAACTGACTCGGAATAGGTCAAGAAATCTCGCGCCAAGGGTGCCGCCAAAGTCGAGCCGGCCACCGAGCCATCAACCACTGTCCCGGCCGCACCAGTCGCCAAGGCAGCTCCTCGTGGTTCTCGTGCCGCTGCTGGATCCCGTGCCGCCAAGGACACCCTCACCACCCCCATCGACGCCGCCACCTCAGCCACCCTCGACCCTCCCAAGCGCCGTCCAGGCCGACCAGCCAAATCCGCCGTCCCCGCCACCAAGGCCAGCACCACCTCTTCCGGCCCCCGCAGCCGCCCAACCCGAACTGCGAAGCCCGTTGCGGCGACAGCACAAGATCAGCCCCGCCAGCCCGACTACTCTTACCTGGAGCGCTGGGACGCGGAGGTCGCCCGTGCCGCTGCTGCCGACCGCGGCGAGGATGTCAGCGAGGTGACGGGCCAGAATGCCGCTGCGCGCACCAAAGGCGCCGTCACCCTCGCCGACCTCCTCTCTGCTCGCAAGGCCGCCACCGCCGCGAAGGATGCCGAGCCAGCTCAGCAGCGCCGTCTGGATCCGGTGACCTTGGGCGAGTGCGAGGGGGTTACGACGCTTGAGGAGTTGGGTGCTGGAATTCGAGAGGCTTTCGTACGTCCCCCCCTTTTCCCCACCCAGTTAATGCGCAAATACTAACTGAGATTACAGTTCCGCTTCGTCCACGCCAATCCCCTGCCCTTCACAGCTGGGGATCTGACACGACAGGCTGGCATGCTGAAGCCTGTCGTCTTGGATCTCGCCGAGCAGTTGAGCAAGACCGACCCGCGCCTGTTCGGGCTCCCAGCTGGCTCACTCTTCGCTTCGAACGTCAGAATCCAGAAGTTTGAGGATTACGACGTTGTGAAGGTTTGGGACGCGCATAGGCAGGTGTGGCGCGAGTGGTCGAAGGTGGTGGAGGAGTTGGAGGGCTTGGCTGCGGTTCGGTCTTCGGCTCGGTCTTCGGCTCCCACGACTTCGTCCAGCCGTGAGGTGGGCAAGAAGAGGGAGCGTGAGGAGGATGCGGAGGAGGAGGAGGAGGAGAAGGTCTCTAAGAAGGCCAAGACTGCTGGTGAGACGCTGGCGGAGCCTGTGGTGGAGGGCAGGAAGAGAGGGGCCAGTGAGGCGGATGTGGATATTGAGGAGGAGAAGGTGGTCAAGAGGGTTAGATTCCGTCTTTGAGCGGTGTGGGAGTTTGAGCTGACTTCTGTGTTCTTGAATAATTGTCTGGGGGTAGATCGGGGCCATTCATGTATGAGATGTCCTGATGGGAAAGAACAGCGGCTTTGCTCCCTCATAATTCACATTTTGATTTGCAGGGATGATTTCCAAAATGATAAGAAGACTTGCTTCAGCAAGAATGTTATATCGATGCTCATAGCAAATGTGAAAGCCAGGCTCGAGAAAAATGGTCCATAGTTGCTGCAAAACATTCCGATTTCTCCAGAGAACAAATGTAACAATGAACAAGGTATCATGCTGGCGGGAGAATCTAAAGTACAAGGATGAGGAGAAGGCTAAAGAGGATCAAGGAAGTGAAGAAGGAGTTTTAAGGCTACACACAAGAGGTCGGAACAAGAAACGGCTGTGCTCCAGCAATCTTCTCATGGCAATCTCAAACCATATATCTTGTAATCTGGATTGCACTACACGCTGAAACTGCCGCGTAATAATATGGCTCTATCTGAGAACTGATGAACTCCGTTCTTTTTCTTTAACGAATACCAAATGTTGGAACTCATTTAGGTAAAACAGAGAAACAGCACCTAAGGAGGAAGAAGCAGGTCATGCATACTTAAGCAAATGCAGAAAAGCGGAATATAATGAGTGCATTGTTGGGGGATAAAAAGACCAGTGCAGACGAGATTCGCTTACTCCAACTCTGTCAGATATTCATTCATATGAGATGCTTTGGCTACGGACCTCTTGTAGACACGGTGTAGTACTCGGTGAGTGCGTGGCCCCAAATGCAGTAGGGAAGGTAGTGAGGAGGAGGAGGAGGAGACACAAGATACAGAGAAATGCCACTTCAATTTACATCTTTGTTAGCTTTGCAGCATTCATGCCCAGTCATTGATGGATGCATGGATGGGAATGGGGATGGGAAGAATGGAAGAACGGAAGAGTGGAAAGGAAGATGGAAAGGAAGATGGGGAGAGAGACCCAAGACATAACACATTCCTCAGTCATGGTGAGGTTGTTAGGTAAGCGACTTGCACGTGATGTTATTCGCATTAAAGTTTTCCCGAAAGTAACTTCACATACACAGTCACGTGAAGACATCTTTGAGGAGTGGCGACTCGACTCGCCGAGTGACTGATTTGTGTCAGCCCCGCCACGATTTCTCAGCCTCGCCTGTGCCACAACCTTATTTATTAACAAAGATGCTCAGCATCCACTATTGATTCCTCCCGCATCGTCACAATTCTAAAGCAACAACTCGGCTTCACACTTGCACGAGACACACAACACACATAACCCATCCGCATCTTCTTCCACCACAACACACAACATCTCCAACACACCTACAAACTCAAACTACACGCACACATACACACACATCGCAACCATGGATGACTGGGATACCGTCACGAAGATCGGCAGCAAGACCCGCGGTGGCGGCGCTCAGCGCGAGACAGTCATCAGAGGCAAGTCGGCGCTGAACCAGGCACAACGCAGCGGCGCCATCCTGGGCACCGAGAAGAAGTTCGGTGCTGGCAACTCTGTAAGTTCCCCTCATCTCATCACCACCTCATCTGCATCCCTCCACCTCCCCCCCCCTCAGCCTCGCCGTCCTATCCCGCCCCCCACCTCATCATCTGAATCCATCGCCACCTCCGCATCGTCGCAGCCAGCTAACGCCTCGCAGGCCTCCAAACCCGGCGTCGAGGGCCAGCACCTCACCAAGGTCGACCGCTCCGACGACATCGTCAAGCCGACCACGATCGGCAAGGACGTCGGCGCCGTCATCTCGGAGCAGCGCCAGAAGATGGAGCCCAAGATGACGCAGAAGGACCTCGCCACCAAGTGCAACACCACGCAGTCCATCGTCGCCGACTTCGAGCGCGGCACCGCCGCCCCCGACCAGAAGATCCTCGCCAGCATGGAGAGGGTCCTCGGCGTCAAGCTGCGCGGCGCCAACATCGGCGCGCCGCGCTTTGGGCCCAAGAAATAAGTGAAGGCGCTGGTCGTGGGTGAGGAGCGCGGGGGGGAATGAACGACGCAGACGCTGTGCATTTTTGCAGAGGCGCCGATGCGTGCGGGGACGCAGAGATGCCAGAGCTTCGGTCGATGGGGTTTGAAAATGGCTGTGACGACGTGGGCTGCGGGTGGCGGATGGGTACCTAGGAATGGGCTCTCTTTCATGATCTTACGCGTCGAATGGGATGAAGCGATGGTCCTTTGATTTTTCTGATTTCTGGTGCAGCTGGGACTCCGAGACTAGAAGCATAGATAGGAAATCTGCGTTCTGTCCCGCGCGGATTTTGCTTACTTAGCCTTGCCGTGGCCATGTAGTGATGCCATTTCTCGTGAGGCGATGGGTAGTTGTCAAAGGACTTCGCGGTCCCGAGCACCGATTTGCAGAACTTGATTCATCCCGTGTGTGCGTTTGGCATCATGAGCCTCGTTGTCCTCGTTGTTCAAAACAATAAACATAGACATTCTCTGAGAGGGCGAGAGAGAGGCAAAAGCATGAACCACGCACGCAACAAACATAGAAGGGACTGAGCTCGATTTCATTTAATTCATAGCCTTTTGGCTTGCCTATCCAGTCATGCGGCATCCAACACTCCTTGCCCTCTGTGCCTGCCTCTGTCTATTCAAACAGTCCGATATCATATCTCTAAAAAAGGGGTATCCCTATGCCACGCCACGCCATACCGATGCAATTCCCACATCCGCAAAACTCCACGCTGTGCGGTAGTAATACAAACGCAATATCCAAAATAGTTCAAACTCGGCTCGCCTTCGCAATCCTTTCCCTGATCTCCTCATCGCCCGGTCTATTCTCCCTAATCACCACCACCATATCAGACCTCCCCATCTTCACAACTTTAAGCCACTCAGGCGCAATCTCCGCCGCAAGCAGTCGCACACACACATCCCCCTCCTGCCTAGACACCGGCGTCTTGAACGAATCTTTCAACTTCCCCAGCACCGTCGGCAGCGTAAAACTCACCCTGCTCTGTCCAACGCTCGAGCTCGTCGTGAGGAGCGTCAGCACCGCCACAACCTCATCCAGCCGTCCAAGCGCGGCTCTCCTGTCCAGCTCCTCCTTCGAAGGCGGAGGAGGCGCATTGGCCCTCTCGGCTGCTTTGAGGCGCAGCCGCTCGAGCAGAGTCGGGCGCTTGCCGAGTACCTCGTCGGCTTTGACAGAGGCAATTTTGGCGGCCGAGGCGGCACGCGCGATCGTGATGCCGTTCTTGAGGTCCTCGAGGCGGCGCTGCCCCTTGGCGAGGAGGGGGGACATCTTGGTGAGGGAGGAACAGATCGTGATCGGCTCGAGGGACAGGCTGCTGAGGAATTCCTTCACAGACTCCATCTCGGCATGCTGCCACAATCGCGAGAGGTTGGCGGAGAAGAGGGCGTTCAGGCGGTTCTCATCTAGGGGTTTGGCGATCCTGCCAGTTCGTCCGGAGGGCTTCATCTCGATGCAGATCTTGCCATGGCCGTAGTCTGAGAGACTGAGTTCTGCTAGGTCCTCGTGCTTCCGGGGGTCATTATTCATTATCGCGAGGGTGCGTCTGATGTCGTCGATCACCACCTTCCTTTTGCCCCATGCCCTCGTAACATCAGGACACAAGAGCCACAGGTCAGCAGGCGTATGCGTCCCATTGTGAGCGTAGTGCAGCGTAAGCGCTGTAAGGAACGAGGAGTGTAGGTTGACGAGATCTTGTAATTCTGTTGGCAATTCTTCTTCGTTTGGGGTTGGATGTGATGAAGAGACGGTCGTTTGGGAGGAATTATTGATGTCTGTATCGCTGAAGTCGGCCAGAGAGGATGCTGGGGAGGAAGGCGGGGATTGAAGAAAGAACTTGTCGAGGAGCGCGCGTGCGCCATTCGTGGGTGTCTCGACCGAGCCGGGTGTTTTAAGTGGTGATGAAAGTGGGAGAACTGGTCGGCAAGGCGTCTGTAGCAATGGCTGCGCTGATACTGTGCGTCGTTGTGGCAGTGGCCGAATCGTTCTCTCCGCCGACTTGACTGTTGCATTGAGAAATCGCGAGGCTTGATCAGCATTCCCGTCAAGCCTGTCTTCCAAAAGTTGCAGTTTCCTCTTTCCTCCCAATTCAATCGTATCAATATTAATCGTGACTGCACTCTCTAACACAGCATTCTTCTCGAAAACGCTCTTCGAAAGCACCTGCGCCTTCGAAACCTTCGCGAAGGCCGCGATTCCCCTCGTTGTTGGCCCAGGGCGCGTCGCAGTCGAATCCACCTTCCGTCGTTTTATGGATGACATATCGATATGCTATTGCTGCAGGAACAATGCTGATAGTCTAATTGTACAATTGATGGCAGGTAAGATGGAATAACACCTGATAGCACTTGCGTGGAATATATGGAGGAGGATGTAGAGTCGAGGATCGGTGGATGAGAAGTCGCGTTTGGATGGACGCGTTGGAACGCGTAAAGTGGTTTCTTGGCGCGATGGATTCCGTGGGTGCGGCTGGGAGGAGGCTGGAAGTCTTGGGATGATGTCAACGCGCTTGTTAAGAATAACTCACAATGGAATAAAGATTGGATCGAGATGGATATGGATATATATCAATTAATGGTATTTTGGATGTCTTTGAACTTGTTTGGAGATCTGGCAACGGTGTTTTGACAGAGAATTTCCGAGCTTCTCCACCACTGTTGGCGCGACGACAGAAGTCTCACTTTGAGCTTGAGAGATCGCCGAATAATGCATGTTTTCAGTCTTTTTATTTTATTTTATTATCCTTCACCAGCTGGAGATGACCTTAGCTTCATCTTGATCCTTTGGGAAAGTAAGCTAATATCAGGTGCCAGAGACTATTTCTCTTCCTTTCTTGACACTCATAAGTCATAATCGATGTGCATATGTTGCTTCACAATCTCTATAAACCAAACAAACATTCGGTTTCTCCTTGTCTTGCATATGGGCAGGTGTTGAAAATTAATTATATCATATATCTTTGCACTTTGTTTGATATAACTCCTTCAAGCCAAGATATCCACCAAATCCATTTCGTGATTTACTTCATTTATTCTCACCACTGTTCCCTTTCTCATGCTCAGGCTTTCACCAGCATCCTCACTTCCACCCTGTACGCTCTTGTCTCAGAGCAATAAAAAGGTGACAAGTCTGAGAGTTGCAAGTCACAAGTTGGGCAAGATTCCTCAATTGGGGTTCAGAACTGTAGGATCTTCAGTGTCGATCGTATTGAATCTTGTCATTCTCTACTTTCTCTCTTCACACCTCATATGCAAGTGACCTACATACTTCTGCCACACCACAATACTGAGCGCCATCATTTACATTTTGCAAGGTAGGTAGGGAGAATGCATGATAAGAAGACCTAAAGACGTAACAATCTGGTATTGAGTCTGACACATAAATGTCATAAAAAACCACGTAAGGTATCCCTAAAAAGTCATAACGGACATTCTTTCTTTTGCTCCTCCTCCTCTCGTCTGCTTACTTTCTCGAGTGCTCGCTTGCTTTGCTATACCGTCATTAAGAATTTCAAACCACACCCAAGACCTCCTTTCGTCCAAAATTTCCAGCCATCACGAACTTCACAAAACAAGGGGTTCATAAGATCTATCCATGCATAGCATCCAGTCCATACTGCAACTCCTGTTCCAACCCTCCCTGCATCCCCCCAGCATATGCTGCCTCCTGTGGCCTGGGATCCTCCGCACCCCAACCACCTCGTTGGGGCATTGGCACCTGACCAGCCTGGGCCAAGCCCCCTCCATGCTGCTGTGCAGGCTGCACTCTAACCTGCGCCCTGAACCTCGCGACCTCCTCCAGAATCAGCTTCCTCAGCTCTCCCACATCCTCGACGACCTCAAAGTCGAAGTTAAACGTCGTCGGGCACCCCGGCTCATCAGAGGCATCGTGCCAGATATGCAGATATGGGTGCTCGAGGGCCGTCTCAACAGAGATGCGCGACGATGGGTCGAAGGCGAGCATGTGGTTGAGAAGGTCCAGAGCATCTGGGTTGGCGTTCGGGAAGAGGTGGGAGAATTGCCGCTTGGCCATGTAGGGCAGGTTGCGCACGTATTCTTGGGCGCGGGGAGAGCCGATGCGGGAGAGTGTCTCTTCGTTGGGAGTGCCGAGGATGTGCAGGATTTGGTTGAGTTGGTCGACATAATCGCGGCCTTTGAAGAAGGGGCGGCCGCCGAGGAGTTCGGCTAGGATGCAGCCTACAGACCAGACGTCGACTGGAGGAAGTCAGCACTTGGGGCAATGGCGAAGGGACGGGTTCGTGGTGACCTACTGGCTTTTGTGTAGCTCTGGAAGGAAAGCATGATTTCTGGAGCACGATACCAACGTGTTGCGACATATTCGGTCATGTATCCAGCGTTCTCCTCTGGATCTACTGAGAAGCCTCTTGCGAGACCGAAGTCACAAATCTTGAGCTCGCAGTCGGCGTTAACAAGAAGATTGCCAGGCTTCAGATCACGATGAAGCACATTGGCAGAATGGATGTATTTCAGTCCACAAAGGATCTGGTAGATGAAGGATTGGAAGTGGGCATCGGTGAGGGGTTGCCCTGAGCGGATAATGGCCGCGAGATCGCATTCCATTAACTCTGTGCCAACATCAATACATATGCCTTCAGTATTCCTGAGGGAGACTATGCCTACCTTCATATAGGTATGTCTCATTGAAGTTGTCTGGTCGAGGAATATCCATATCATAAAGACATGTTATCTGTCCATGTCAGCACGGCTCGGCATTGGCGGCGGCGTAGTATGTACATTGCGATGCCCTCTGAAGTGCTGCAGCAGCTTGATCTCGCGCAGCGCACGCTTCGCCAAGATCTTCTTGCTGAAGACATTCGTGACCTTCTTGATCGCAACACCCTCGTTGGTCTGTTGGTTGGTCGCGGCACTACACACGCGCGCAGGTCAGCATCCATCCTCGGGCACCATCGCGTGGAATGATAAGGGATAGTGACAAGCCTACCACACAATTCCATAGGCACCCTGTCCCAACTCTTTCGTCACGACATATCTCTCGTCGACAATGAAGTCCTGGTTGAAGACCTTGAAGGTCTTGCGGCCTTGTAGTCCGAGATCTGCCATGGCTATGGTTGGTTATGATTAGGGCTATGGTTATGGTATCGGGTGGAGGATGGCGGATGGCGGGTATTCGAGTTTGATCTGCGTGCGGACACGGCCTTCAGTAGACAACACAAGCGCTTTATAAGTGGTTATCGAAGGAAGGATCTGAGCCGCAGGTAGCGTCTGTGTTGGAAGTTGCGGGATTCGGGCGGTGGCTTTGTCGTGAGAGTGACTGACTGTAGCCGCGCGACTACAGAGATGCGTCGCAAGCACTTCTGAAGCGAAGCGGGGGCTTCTGAAACGAGTGATTGCAGATGACTGCAGACGCTGAGCAAGCTAGACGATGCGATGCTACTTCATATACTTGCTCTACTGCGTATGCGAGATAATGAAGGAAGAAATGTCTCTGTGTGAAGTGTGAAATGGTGAAGAATGAGGATTGTGAAGATTCATTCAGCTTGGTGAGAGAGAAGGGCGGAAGGGGAAGGGGAAGTATGTACTATGTACAGTATGTACATAAGCAGTAGTGGTGATATTCAGGTCAGCTTTGAGCTTGGAGGGGAACGAATGGTCCCCTCTACCGGTGGATGGGGGATGGTGGGGCAGCTATGTAAGAGTACCTTAACTACCTCCTCTGTAGAGCGACGACCACTTACAGTACATGCATATATCATCCATACATATATCATATACACATATCATACGTACATATATATATGTTATATATATACATATATAATGCACGTTTTGGCGGCAAAGTCGGCTGTTGTGTCAGTATTTAGTAGAATATGTACCTCCCTCTCTCTTGCTGTCGTGGACCAGTAGGGCTGAGAATCCTAGGTACGTACGGTACTTGGGGGCCAAATATAAAATTTAACTTTGGTCAATTCCGCTCTACTCTATTACATATCATGTCATGTACGTCGACTGTAGAGAGAGGTCTTGTGCCATTTTCACTCACTCAGGCTCTCAGCCCCTTTTCCTCAATCCAAACCTCACGCCATGCATCCTCCTCGACCTCCCCGACCACCCGCAATAGAGTATGTACAATCGAAAGGGTCCAGGAACCGTTTTAATTTTAACATTTTAACTTCTGCTTGTCAAAACCCCCCCACAATGACGAGTGACGTATCCGACGTGTCCATTGCTCAAGCGCCGAGGTATCATTCTCAGCGCAATCACCACGTGATCTAATCGACTGTGCCTTGGGCCTTGCCTTGCCTCGCCTTGCTTTGCCTGAGCCTGGCATAGAAGGCCTTTCGACCCGACCCATTGCTTGCTTTTGATCCCCTTCTTTCCAGTTTTCTCTCTCCTCCTTCTCCTTCTCATTCTCCTTCTCATTCTTCTTCTCCTTCTTCTTCTCGACAAATCAATTCTTCTACTGAACCAGCTCTCCTCTCAACGTGAAGTCTGGCGCGGTCTGGCGCATAGAGGTATATTGCATCAGAAGGCCGGCAATTTGCGGGGGTTCCAAAGCACCACGTGACCGCTGGGTGACCAGAACTCGAAGGGCGTGGTCATGTTTCCGGCCTCTCAGGGCCTCAATCTAGATGTGGAGGCCATAAGTGGCATCTTTGGATCTATATCCATTGCGTGCTGGGTCACGTACGTTGTCAGGCCCATCCTGGAGGCATCTGGAGACTGATCTATTCTTAGGGTATTCTCTCCTCAGATCCTGGAGAATTTCCGAAGGGGAAGTGCCGAGTCGCTGTCCGTTCAATTCATCATAGTATGGAGTCTGGGGGATCTGTTCAATGTAATAGGGGGTATCCTTCAGGGGGTCTTGCCGACCATGATCATACTGGCAGTCTACTACCTCTTGGCAGACATCGTTCTACTCGGCCAATGCTTCTATTATCGAGGGTTCACCTGGAGAGATGAAGTCGTCCCTCAGAATCGGCCTTCTGAGAGAACAGCTCTCCTCGCGACGAACGGAAATGGAGCTGCTGGCGAAGGAGAACACCTTCACGGGGCCTGGTCCGACGTCGATGTGACTCACCTCTCGCCAGCAACGCCTCTCATGGTGACGACAGACAAGCCAGCCGCGGCACCCCGACGGACCTCTCTCCTCCAGGCGGCGCTCTTCAACAGCTTCGCAATCCTGATGGTCATCATAGCAGGAGTATTCGGTTGGTGGGTCAGCAGTCGCACACAGAGGGGGGCCCAACCGCATGACGGCAAGCCTGTGCACCACGACGACGACGCTGACCTCCAGCTGAGTTTCTGGGGCCAGATCTTCGGCTACGGCTGCGCAGTCCTATACCTAGGCTCGCGGCTGCCGCAGATCCTGCTGAACTACCGGAGGAAGTCGACGGAGGGGCTGTCCGGGCTGTTCTTCCTCTTCGCCTGCCTGGGCAACGTGACGTATTTCCTGTCCATCTTCGCCTACGAGCCAGCCTGCCATGGGCCCGAGGGCCGCTGCGAGGAGGGCGAGGCTGCGGCCCTCTATGGGAAGTACATGCTCGTCAACGCGTCGTGGCTGCTCGGCAGCATCGGCTGCCTGTTCCTCGACTTCGCCATCCTGCTGCAGTTCTTCCTGTACAGGGTCAGAGACGAGGAGGAGGAGGAGGATACGGAAGATGGGAACGGCGCAACAGCGGCCGTCGATGGGAGACCGCTGCTCTCGCGGATGGACTCGCAGATATAAGGAGTATGGGGGAAATGCCGCAGCGAGTCTTGTACAGTAGTATCTGGTCGATGGGGTGGCTTTGCGGCAGTGTAGATACATATCAAAAGCATGCATGCATCAATCAGGAGTCAGAATAACAGCCGCGACTGATAACACGCTCAATCAAAGAGAAGCTCCAAATTTTTATTTTTATTTACGAATTTAGAATGCCCACCCTTCGCATGAAACAAACATGATCAAGAAATGGTGGTGCTGTTGTGTTGTGACACTTGATGTTTTGTAATTGTCGTGATGCTGCCTTTCGGAGTAGGCGAGCGAGGTTTTTGTTCTGCGGAGGACGAGAAGATCAGATGTCTCGACATGTCTCAATCTCAGTTAGTTATCTAAGACGTCTTTCTCAGTCTGACATCTCAAATTCGTCAGCATAGATTCCAGCACATATCTCTCTTCTTTACTCTTGATGCTGCATTCCAAAGCCGGCGGGCGGGCGTGCTCGGCACTTCCAGCACTTCTGACTCTACACGCTTTGGAGCGCTGCGTCGCGTTGCGTGCACGTTGGGGCCTTGGACGTGACGAATGATGCAAGATCCGGGCGGCGCCTTGGAGCATTCCACTCACGACCTCGAATCGCCGCCGGACTGCTGTGGGACGGTCGGTGCTCTAGAGAGAGTGATTTGGATATTTGATGTTGATCTCGGCGACGCCGAGACGGTCTGTGTTGGGGAGATGCAAATAAGCTTTATCGTGTTATCTAGGTAAAGTCCGTGGAGCCTTGAAGGTGTCTCAGCGAGAGCTTGGGCTCAACAACCTGCAGTTTGTAGTGGATGGACATCAAACGCGGGGTCTCCAAAGTCATCGCAAGGCGCACTATCATAGTCGTATGTAGGTATGTACATATATCATGGCTATGGCTACAATGTGGGCTAATTTACTCGATCTTGCGTCGGCGTCTTTTGAGGATTTGGACGAAGAGCTCTTGGCTTTGGCTTTGGCTGCGACTTTGCGATGATCCACGAGCCTTGTCTGCTGTGGATGCATGCCTATGTATGTCTCGACGTTGTTGCGATAAGTTTCTTCGTCTGTGACGTCCATAGACACGGACACAGCGGCTGTGATGCACTTGCAGCTTCTCGGAGATGAGCCGAAGACACCTGGCTGAGGGCTGAGTGGCTTTACCGTAGACTCCTTCGTGTCTCAAGGCTAATGGCGCCATATCATACATGGCATCTGTTTGATACCTGGGTATGTAATACCCACCTACTCATGCGAGGAGATGGCGAGGCGAGGATCGAACATCATCCCGACCCCGCCGCGCATTACCACCGTACCAGCGATCGCCACGGCCATCCCGAACGCTAGGTGTATCCGTGCAGCAATCGCTCCCGCAGGTCTCGGCAGGAGTGATATTGCCAATCAACGCCCAGAACATCTATTTCAGCATCCTCCAACCCCTCCACCCTCCCCAACCCCCAAAACTCTCCTTCTCCATCATCCATGGTTGATCGTGATGATCACCACCATGTCTGGTGCTTACTTACCGTCAGTCAGCGCATGCTGTATGTGCCATGTCCACTGCATCACATCTGCAGCCCTACGGACGCACAGCATCCTGAGCCGGGGACTGCGAGTGCCAAGGCAAGCCCCCGAGCCCCTAACATACATGCAAAGGAGGTAGGTGGTAGGTGGTTCGTTGCTCAGTGCCGTATACTATCATGCTTTATACTATCTATATCTCATCTTTTTCCAAATGTATCTATTAGCTACATTTTTAGATCTCTACCCTACTTCCCTCGTCGACGTCCTCCCATCTTAGCCTCTCCCTCTCCCTCTCTCTCTCTCTCTTTCCTCTTCCATTACTTGATAACTTCGTTCCTGCTGCATTTCCAGAAGCCCGCGTCTCGTCTGATCTTCTTGCTTCGAGTGAGATGAGCAAGCCTTTCACCGTTTCTGAAACCTTCATTTGAGCTTGTCAAACAAGAATGTGCCATGGTGTATGTCCATATCCGCTCTCGTGCCATCAACCACAGCCTATTGACTATTAACCAAGGGGCGTTCCCGGCAAATTCAAAGGCTGCAACACCTGCCGCACTCGTCGAGTCAAGGTAGGCTTCCTTTAACACGCCGTCGCGGGCCTTTATAGTAATGTTGTATCATCAGTGCGACAATCTTCGACCGAAATGCCAGAAGTGTCTCGACACAGGCCGTGAATGTGGGGGCTATGAGAGGCAGATGATCTTCATCGTCGGCACTACAAACGAACGCGGACGATGTATGTGGATTCTCAAGATTCATTGATGTTTCGTCCTAACTTGACAAAAGGTAGCAGTCATCCGCACCGATCGCTCCTAGTGGCCAAAGCAAAGAAGAAGAAGGAGTCGGTCGAGGGAAAAAGTCCTGCCAAGGTCGACAACGACCGCCAGCCGAACCCTCCGTCAGCAGCCTCGTCAAGGGTTGGCAGTGTCTCGTCTGATGGCGTCCAATGTCTCTTTCTGCATTCCAAGCCATTGAGTCTAGATCCTTTGTTTGAGCGTGACGGAGATGCTTTTACATTACCGACAGTCATGCATGCTCTCCCCGAGTTCAACGACTCTGTCCAGGTGGCAGACTTTTCATTGCACGCGTTATCCTTTCTTCAGGAGTCCACGCCGACGCCTGATCATAGCAATCCTTTCGATGATGATGTTAACCCGAGAGCAAAGAAGAAGGCTCATTTCGCGGATGATGTCCTTGATTCTTCAAAGAGCAACCAAAGCAAGCCTGCCACCACAGCTCTTTTCATCTACGAGGTGATTCCTTGTCATTCACATATGCAACTCTTTCTGACATCTATCAGCAACCCGGATTGTCCGTTGGAGAGGCTGGTCCTTTTAGACTCTTACGCGGTGGTCCTCCTTCATCACTTAAAAGTCGCGGTCCATCGGCGTTTCAGAAGTTTCCAGATCATCATTTTTTCAGCCATTTATACAGGCCGTTTGCAGTGGGTCAGATGTCGATAAAGCCATCCCACTCTGTTAACTTGTTGCAGTGCTTCGATGCTATGTCTCGACGGAAATCGACATTCCTCGCGAGTCCCGAGTGGTGCGACGGACCCTGGGAAGATGTCCCGAAGAACGATATGGATCGCCTTTTCGACATACAAGTGAAGTTGCCAGCCATATTCGAGCGCGCTGAGCGAACTGAAGCATTGCCTCCTTCTGTTCATCGAAAACTGAAAGCAAAGGACCTCCTCGATAACTGTTCTCGGATCGATAGGAGTTTTGAAGAGTGGTACAATGAGTTGCACTCTTGTTCTGACTCGTCGCTGTTCTGGACTGTAGATGTCTCGACCAATTTCGGTTCAAGTAACGGTGACGAATGGAAACCTCGCAATGATCTGGACACTATATTTCCGACCAATTTTGAGTTCGTGGATGTCAAAACTGCGTTTCTACATTTGTATTATTGGGCTGCCCTTTGTCTTTTCTATCAGACCATTCAGCAGATTCAGCATAACTGCATGGAGATCATGCCGGCATCTAGCAACACAGCACCATCCGCATATTCTCCTCCAGTCTCTCGAACTTTCCTGGCGGCCTCGTCTGCAAGTTACACGCCACCTCCGGCATCAAGCTACTCAAGCCCATCACCGCATATTTCCGTCTCCTCACCAGCAGATGTGTTCACACAGATGCCCTTTGACCCTTCCATCTACGTGCCGACGCCATATTCGACATTTCCGACGGCTACCTATGCATCCGCCATTCCTGTCTCAACACAAATGTATACCCCGACACCACAAGTCTTCTACGACTTCTCAGAGAGTTTCTTCTCCGCCGCACCCGCAGTTCCACCAACGCTAGCTTGCCCGCCCTTTCTTCCCTACCAAACCGTCAATCTGCATGACCAGTCCTTCTTCTTCACACAGACGTCCTCGCCTCATGCGCAGCACTCCCCACATAGCCAAACCTCGCAGCTCTCACCCTCTTCGTCAAGCCTCCCAACGCCCACGCCGCCATCGCGGTCATCGCACAACTCTCCTTCGTCTGCGAGCTCGGCGCTCGACGCGAAGTTCTCCCGTCTTGCGATTCTGAATTTGGCGAATAATATTGCACAGACGATCCCATACGTGCTGCAGCATGAGGAGGGGGTGGAGGCGCTGGGACCGGATATGCTGGCATGGCCGCTGAGGAGTGCGAGGGAGGTGTATGAGAGGGAGGGGTGTGCGGCGGAGGTGGAGTGGTGTGCGAGGGCGAGGGATGTGTTGGAGAGGGAGGGGTGGCAGTGGGCGGAGAGGGTTGGGGGGAGGAGATGGAGGGTTGTTGGGGGTGAGGAAGCGGGTGATTAGGATGAGTGATTGCGGGATGGGCTTATTGCTTTGTAGCGGAAGGACTGAGGCGACAAGGAAGGTTTGGGGAGATAGATTGGGTGGAGGCTGAGAGGAGACTGTGAAGGCGTGAGAGGGTTGCGGGGTATTGTAAGTCTAGTTCGTGTTTAAATACGTCTAAGTAACGCTTTATGCTGGTTCGTAGGCGACAATAGAGATAGAATGTAACGACGAATATTTCAAGAGCTAAAGATGAACATTTCAAGAGATTCCGGCGGTGTTGATATTTTAATATTTTTGAATTGAAATTTAGAACGAGTTCCCACAACAATAAGTTCTTAATTTTTATTAAAATGACAATACACCGCAAAACATCGTATATTCTCCTCATGAGCCTTTAATGATTCACATGATAGTCACATCATATAATGTTTGATTCACAGCCGTCGAAAGTGTGTGTTGTAATTGCTACGTGATTTCCAATCATCTTTGTTACGTCATCACTCCCTCGATCTCATACGTTCCATTTGACCCTCCATCTCACCTTCCCCGCAACACCTCACCTGCCACAACACGTTAATACAATACAATACAATACATAACCCAGAGGAAATCCAATTCCGCAGATGAGCCATCTTCGTCCCCTCTCCCGATCACTAAATCGCAGACTTCTCCAAGTCAAAATCCAAGCACCAAAACGCAGCCGCGGCGTCACTTCTCAGTCTCAACCTCCTCACTCGCCAACATTCCAGCTTTGGCGGCAGACCGCGATCAAGATGGCTACAGCGCGCAAAGTCCAGCTCACCACCGTCGACACGGGCGTCTTCAGCGTCGAGAAGGCTACGGAGGAGAGTGCGGAGACGGCGAGTCGGATTTTGCAGGAGAACCACGAGGTGAGAGAGACGTCACTCACTGATGCTCCCCTCCATGCCGCCCTCGAACACGGCTAACACGTGATCTAGAAACATGTAAGTCGGGCGTCCTTTACCCCGTCTCCCTGAAGAAGGACGGTGTTACGTACGTCATGTCACGGGGATGGGACTGGAGATGGAAATGGGAGCGGGGACCATGCTCATGGTGATCGCAGAACCTCTTCTTCAACAACGCCGGCTTCCACAACCACATCGTGCACCAGATCCTGTCGTTGTACGGGCTCGGCGCGCCGTCTGCGGTGCTGGAGGCGCACTACAAGGCCAATGCCACGTACCAGATGGAGCCCAGGCCGCTTCATGAGGAGAATGTCAAGGCTATGAAGGAGCCGGAGGGCTTTAAGAGGTTCCTCGGGAAGATGCAGTATACGCATGATTTTCTGGAGTTCTTCACTAGGGAGATCGAGAGCAAGGGTGTGGAGAGCGTGGTGCAGGAGTATCTGTTTTCGGGAACGGAGATGGCGGAGGATATGTTTGTGAGGCTCTTTATGGGTATGTGCCTGTCTCTGGTCTCGCTAGAGCCCCTCTCCGATTTACCTTGGGATGAGAACGATGGATGGGTGAAGACTGACTGCTGCGAAGGATTTCTGCATCCAATCATCCATCTCGGCTTCGGGCTTGAGTTCAACCAACCCCTCATCGTAGCTGAAGCTCTCGCCCAGACAGCCGTCCACGAAAACTGGCTTGCTCCCTTCTTCTTCTCAGCAGAAAAAGCGGCTCAGGAAACGCAGAGCTCAAAGACACTCCCGCAGCTCATCGACGAGATCCGCGCGGACAAGGAACTCAGCACAGCCGCAGAATGGGTATGTCCTCCTCGTCCTCCCCCCCTTAGTCCACCCATCCACAAACTAACCCCGCCCCGCCCCAGTCCGATGACAACAAAATCCGGGACGGCATTCTAGCCCGCGCCCCAGCCCAGATGATCCAGTACGCCGCGCAATTCCGCGTCGCGCCGCAGCAGCTCGTCGAGAAGACGGCGGAGATGATGCACAACACGATCTTCTACACGGCGGCGGCGCAGCGCCCGCCAAAGGCGATCAGGTTCGACTTCTACTTCATGCACTGCGTCAACTCGTCAGTCTTCTGGCCGACGTTCAACGCGCTGCCGTGGTTGAGCACGGCGGCCAAGTGTCGGCTGCTGGAATGGAAGGGGAGGCTGGATCTGGCGATGTATGCGTCGCGGAGGTCGCCGGAACTGTTGGGGGAGGAGATCAGGGGTTACGTGTCGAAAGACGAGGGGGGATGGCTGGAGCTGGCGAGGAGGCTGTATGCGATCCCGGGCGATGATGGACACGCGATCAAGTTTTTGCGCGCGCTGGGGGAGGCGGAGAGGGTGTGTGGAGCGTTTGAGGGGGAGGGGTGGGCGAGGATTAAGGGCGCGGAGTGGGCGAGGATTAAGGGCGCGGAGTGGGCGAGGGTGGGGAATATGGTGGTGGATAGTGTGGAGGAGGCGCAGGGGAAGGAGGAGGGGACATGGGCGCGCAGTGTGGGGTTTGATGAGGCATGGGAGGGGGTTGGGGATAGGACGAGAAGGGGGGTTTTGTGAGGACAGCGGGTCTGGGTTATGTAGGATGACCGTGGGAGGGAATGGGAAAGGGGGGCGTTTGCGAATTGGGAATGGGAATGGGAAAGGAAAGGAAAGGGGAACTTGCTGTTGGGCAGGCATGATGGCGATTAATAATTATTGCTCTTGCCTTAATACCGACGGAACGGCTGTATTCGCAGAGTGAAGAGGCTTTTCATACTCGTTAATGAAATCCTTCCCCCGTGCCATTTCCTTACCTGCACTTGTGTTAGAGGATAGCGAGTACCGGTGTCCGCCCCCACAAAGAAAAAAGCCCTTGAATTCGCCCGGTCGCCGTGCGCGATGCTACCTAGGTAGACGGGGAGTTTCTTAACAGAAACGCCGTTATTCAAGCATGACGGGATCTCGAGCTTTATATGCCTGATCTTTTTGCAGGTCCCCGTTATGATGTGCTCTATGTAGATAATGGGTTTGTGTGCTTTGAGAATTGTGTGTGTGTGTGTGTGAGAGAGAGAGAGAGAGAGGGAGGGGAGGGAGAGAGAGAGGGGAGGGAGAGAGAGAGGATGGGAATAAACTGTAAAATGCATGCTGTAGAGAGTATAGGGATAGGAATGGGATTCGGATAAAGGGCCAAGGCAGTGGAATATTGAGAGTTTGTGAGATTGTGTACCAGCTCTCGATTCGACTTGGAAAGGTTTTAAAAGTAGCTATAAGTTATTCTTTTATGGCCCTGCTTGGGATTATGGATGCTCCCTTCGTGTATTTACCTATCTATCGCTGTTCTCTTGTGAGGATTTCCACCCCCTCTATCTATATCCTCGAATCTCTGGTTCTGCTCTCTTCCCCCTTATTTGCCCCGCCTCTGCCTTCCACGAGGTCGACAATGAACCTCACACTATCCCTCACCATCCCCTCGCTCATCTCATGCCCAACACCAGGATACACAACATCCTCGACGCTCATGCCCTCGCCCCACCAGCCCCCCTTCGCAACGGCCGCCTTCAAGAAATCCATAAACGGCTGCGAAGCCGCGTACGGGACCAGCTTGTCCGCGCCCCCAGAGCAGACCAGCACGGACTTGCCCCCGAGCCGGCTGTCAAGCACGTCCTGCAGCCGCGCAGCGGCGCTGAGGACAGGCGCGTGCGACGGGATCTCGCCCACGCCGAAGAGGAGACCGCGCGGATCCCACTTCTGGACGCTTGAGACCAGCGCCGCTGGGAAGTCCGCACTGCCCAGGAACGTAGCGCCGGCGTCCTTGAGCCAGGTCTTCCGCTTGGAGAGACGTGCTCGGTCGGCCATGACACCTGTGCTGCATCAGTATTTTTTGCTATAAGAAGTCTGAGAAGGAGGGGGGGGATGGCGCGACGCACGCATGTAATCGGGACACCCGATGATCACGACCGCCGCCTCGACCCTCGGCTCGGCGAACAAGACCTGCCACGCCGCGTGCCCGCCCAGACTAATGCCCAGCACGAGATTCTGCGCGATCGGCGGATGCGGCGTGGCTCGGGCCTCGAAGACGTAGCTCCCCAGATGGTCGATCAGCAGACTGACATCGGCGGCCGTGCCGTGGAACACGGAGAACATGTCCTGGGCGTGGCGCTCGTTGCCGTCGCGCCAGCTGCCGTTCGCCGCGGCGTCGACGAGGCGCGTGCCGTGGTTGCGCTGGTCGAAGGCCACGGCGAGGAGGCCGTGGGTGGACGCGGACGTGGACGCGCGCGCGCCGCCGCGCCGCCGGTTCCACGTGTTGATGCAGAGGCTGCCGATGGGGAGCATGGACTCGGCCTGCTGCAGGCGCGGGTGCAGCAGCCAGAGCACGGAGACGGAGTCGCATGGGGTGGGGAGCTCGGCGAGGCCGAGGACGTGCGTGAGGATGCCGGCGATGTGGAATGTCTTGGAGGAGACGGGGGGGTTGTCTGCGTACGCCGTTCTTTCTAACGGGTTCCCCGTGGATGCCATCCTGTGTGGCTGGAAAGGACTACGAGGCTAGAATTGGAAATACGAGAGAGCGGCGGGAGATGATATGATGGGAAGTGAGAAATGGATGGAAGAGCGGGGGGTTGAAATGGAGGGGCAGATCAGATGACGTATCCCGAGGTTCGTTCTGGGTAAGAACGGGTGTATTTTCTTTGCGCGGCTCGAGGATCGTTCCGCGGCGCAAGGGCCATAGATGGATACGACCGTCACCTTAGAGCAGCTGTCCCTAGAAGAGCTGAGTATGCATGGACTAGAATAAATGTTGTTGTTGTTGTTGTTGTAGATGTTTGGCCTACACAGTACACAGTACACAGTACACAGTACAGTATTTGAATTTTGAGGGGGTGATATTATCTCTATATTTTTTATTTGATTTTCGTTGCGAGGAGGTTGTTTGAAGTATGAAGTATCCATTGCACAGCGTCGTAATGTCGTTGCTATTTAAACTTTGTGGAGGCAGACTCATGGTCGAGATAAGATCAAGAAGCCTATGTACCTACCTACCTCCTAATCCTGATCCTCCTCTCATCTCCAATCCCACCACGTGAGAAACCACAACTTCGGAGAAAATATAAAATATATAAATATATAAATATATATCTTATATTTATATATCTCATCATGTCGGAAAAGGTGTCAGTTCTCTTCGTCTGCTTGGGCAACATCTGCCGGTCCACGATGGGAGAGGGCGTCTTCCGCTCGCTCATCGTGAAGCTGCAGCATCACGAACTCGTCGACCGCATCGACAGTTGCGGGACGGGCGCCTACCACGTTGGCAACGACCCCGACAGTCGGACGATGAGCACGCTGAAGGGCCATGGGATTACGGACTACGTGCATTCGGCCAGGAAGGTAGATTGATTTCTCCCTCCCAGGCCGCCGAGGTCGGAGGGCATGCGAACACTGACACGGCCACAGATCCAACTCTCGGACTTCGACGACTTTGACTACATCTTCGCCATGGACCGGCAAAATCTACGGGACATCAAGCACCTGCAGCAGCGAAGGCCGCATGGCAAGGCAGAGGTGATGCTGTTTGGCGAGTATAGTGGTGGCGAGACGGAGGAGGTCGATGATCCGTATTATGGCGCACGAGACGGGTTTGAGATTGCGTACGAGCAGTGCGTGAGGTTCTCAATGAACTTTCTCGAGGAGATTGGCGCGAAGAAGGAGAGGGGAGGGTTGGGAAGTCTATGATGTCGAGGCACGAACTTTCTCGAGAGATTGGCGCGAAGAAGGAGAGGGAAGGGTTGGGAAGTCTATGATGTCGATGCTCTTGCTCTTATACGCACGAGAGATATGGAACGAGGCGTATGGCGATGGCGCAAGGCTCTGGTGTGCTGTGCGTGCGACGAGGAGGCTCAAGTGAAGAGGCTGAAGCAGAGAGGATTACATTACTCTACGGAGTACGTACGTTGCGGTGAAATGCGAGGCTTTTCATTTTCAGGTCAACAGCGGAAGAAAGAAAGAGGCACGAAACCTTTGTCAGAGAAATCTCTTGGGGAGGGCAATACTCTCGTATCTATCATTGATCGCTGATCGCCAGAGCCAAGCATTCGGCATTCCACCAGCCAGCCCTTCAAGGGCAGCGCCACAAGTGAAAATGAAAATGAAAATGCCCGACACCAACCTCGCATTCGACTCGATCCATCACATGGCGCTTGGCGGGAATTGACATGGAGGATTCTCTAAGGATTCTCTACGGAGTATAATCCTCTTTCTTGGGGTTTCTCTAGTGACATTGATATTCTCGAGAACTGTTCACCATTACCCACTGTGTGCCCCTGGCGTACCAAGTTTTGTGTAAGCTGGCTCTGGCTGACTGAGTGGTCAAATCCTTTGTTCTCTGTGGCTGAGCAGCACTACCTAACGCTTCTATTTGTAGCGTTGGCCCTGTCTGTAATTGCAATTGCTGGGTGGGGAAGAGGCAGTGGCAGTGACATGCAATGCGAAGTCACTCACGCCGCTGCAGAGCTGAAGACTCTTAAGACTCTCTTTATGTACCCCATCCCCGTCATCTTCATTGTTATATATCTACCTATGTATGTATCGATTTCAGAGTGCTAAAAGCCCCTGAAAGCCTCTGAGCTGCTCTGAGTTGAACGTCGATTCCCCTTCCCCTTCTCATTCTCCAGCCTCCCCACCCCTAAATCTACATGTATAGGTATGTATATACATGTACATATTAAAATACATATTAAAGTACATAGCCTGAAACGCGGAGTCGGTCGTCGCTTGGCAACGCATGGGACGTGCAGGGGACATAGCCCATCCCCTCCCTCCTCGGCCGCCCATCCCCCCATCCCCAAACTTCAATTTGAAACTTCAGGACTGACCTGCCTACCTACTCCCTACCTACCTACCTATTTATCGCCCCCCTCATCAACAATATTTCTTCAAATCTCCAATTGCTATTGCTGGTCATCTCCGCGCGAGCTTCTTTCTCGAATTACACTGCGAAAGATCGTCGCGAAGGGAGACCCATTTGGCAGGGCGCGGAGAGAGTAAACAAGGGCGCGTTCTTGCGCGGCTCATCTTACTCTGTCTCTACTGTGTGTCTACTGCACACACACAGCGCTCCTTGCGACGAGAAGGAATCCAGGGGAAGCTGAAGGCTGATGCGAGATACATACATACGAGATACATACGACATACATACTCGAGTATCCCATGGCGTATGATCGTTTAGGTACGTCGCAGATCTCTTGAGGCTTCATCCCTACTCTCCTTCCCCTTCCCAATATACACTTTTGCGAATACTCGAACATTGCGACGAAGGTGCTGTGTCCTTGAATCTCGACGACACTTGCTGTGCAAGTGAATTGGCAATCGATCAAGACACACTCTCACCAGGGCTGAACATCGGGCTGAACACAATTCGTTCGCTGCAAACACATCCGAATATTCACCTTCCTTGTCCCGGAGATCGATCGCAAATTCACCTGCGCCTCGATTCGCGACAGTCATTCAGCTCCAAGTGGACAAAGCAGCGACTTCTCATCATTCACACTCTCCAACAGCTCACTTATAGACATCAACTCTAATACTTGACAACGCAGGACGGCAAGGCCACGGCCAGGAGGACGATTATTATAATCAGAATAATATGGATCCCCGAATAGGTCGCACGCCTTCACCGGGCCACAACCATGGCTACCAACTCGAAGATGATCCATACGCCCATCGACCTGGACAGTCTCCTGGACCTGGACAGTCTCCTGGACCTGGACAGTCTCCGGGACCTGGACGATTGGATATCCCAATGGGTCCTGGACCTCAGGGAAGACGCACACCAAGCGATAGACTTGCATCGCAGCCGACAGTGAGTTGTCGATCGCAGAATCCGCTCCCAGCGAGACCAGCGTGCTAACCTCGTGGCCCACAGTACTCCGTTGAGAACATCAGCAACTCCTTCGGGCATAACGAGAGCTACGACCAAGGACATCCTTTAGATCAAGGGAGGAACTACCAACAAGATTATGCGCTCAATCCAAACGATCATCACGATGCTTACTATCAGCAACCATACCAACCTTCGCCGCAGGAAGGACATCCCCTTGGAGATTATCCTCAAGACCAGGATATTAACTACTTCAATGATCATGATGATAGCAGGCCAATTCTTTCCGCCGAGCCATATGGCACAGATCTTTCCGGCGAGCCATATGGCGCAGATCTACATAGCACCACCGGCTATGAGCCTAGTTTTAATGGATCGGATCCAACACCACCGCCGGCACAACCTATCAAGCGATGGAAAACTGTGAAGGAAGTCCAGCTCTTCGAGGGCAATCTCGTTCTTGACTGCCCGATTCCACCCGTTCTCCTGAACAAGATTCCGCATGCGCCACCACCCGAGCGTGATGAGTTCACCCATATGCGCTACACGGCCGCAACTTGCGATCCTGCGGAGTTCTTCGAGGATAGATTTACGTTGCGCCAGAAGCTTTTTGCGAAGCCCAGGCATACGGAGTTGTTCATTGTGGTAACCATGTACAACGAAGATGACGTGCTCTTCGGACGCACAATGAGCGGTGTGTTCAAGAATATTGAATATATGTGCTCGCGCAAGGATAGCAAGACATGGGGTGCGGATGCGTGGAAGAAAATTGTTGTCTGCATCGTCAGCGATGGTCGTGCGAAGATCAACGCGAGAACGAAGGCCGTACTGTCAGGAATGGGTGTTTATCAAGATGGAATTGCAAAGCAGCAGGTCAATGGCAAGGACGTCACAGCGCACATTTACGAGTATACCACCCAAACTGGCATCTCGGTCAAGGGCGATGTTGTCACGTTAAGACACAAGCAGCAACCAGTCCAGATGCTCTTCTGCTTGAAGGAGAAGAACCAGAAGAAGATTAACTCCCATCGCTGGTTTTTCCAGGCTTTCGGACGCGTCTTGGATCCCAATATATGCGTCCTCATCGATGCGGGTACCCGACCTGGCAAGGACTCCATCTATCAGCTCTGGAAGGCATTCGATCTTGAGCCAAACTGCGCAGGAGCTTGTGGGGAGATCAAGGCTATGCTGGGTCCTGGTGGCAAGAATCTTATCAACCCGCTTGTTGCGACTCAGAACTTCGAGTACAAGATGAGTAATATCTTGGACAAGCCCCTGGAATCAGCTTTTGGCTTCATTTCTGTGCTTCCTGGTGCTTTCTCAGCATATCGATATATTGCTCTGCAGAATGATAAGCTCGGCCAAGGACCACTGGAGAAGTATTTTGCCGGAGAGAAGATGCACGGTGCCAACGCTGGCATTTTCACGGCCAACATGTATCTTGCCGAAGATCGCATCCTCTGTTTTGAGCTGGTCTCGAAGAGGAAATGCCATTGGATCCTTCAATATGTCAAATCTGCCACTGGCGAGACAGATGTGCCAGATACTATGGCAGAATTGATCCTTCAGAGACGTAGATGGCTCAACGGTTCCTTCTTCGCCGCGATTTACGCCATTACCCATTTCTACCAGCTTTTCAGGAGCGACCACAGCTTCTTCAGACAAATCGCATTTTTGATCGAGTTTACGTACCAGACTATTAATATGATCTTCGCCTGGTTCGCTATTGGTAATTTCTACTTGGTATTCCGCATTTTGACGACATCCCTTGGTGGCGAATTGCTGCTTGGCAACGTGGGTGCCATTCTAGCTGAAGTGTTCCAGTGGCTGTACGCCGCTACTCTCCTATCATGTTTCGTGCTGGCGTTAGGTAATCGGCCTCAAGGATCTAATGTCTTCTACATGACCATGGTTATCTTCTGGGTTTTCATCATGGTGTAAGTTTTCCTCACTCTTCCGTGGTGATATCAAGCTAACCCATGGATCAGCTACCTCATGTTTGCCTCCATCTTCATCACGGTCAAGTCGATCCAATTTGAGCTCGCAGACAACCTCTTCAACGTCACCGACCTCTTCAAAAACGAAGTGTTCTTCACGCTGATCGTGTCTTTGGTCTCGACCTACCTCCTCTGGTTCATCGTCTCCTTCCTCTTCTTCGACCCCTGGCACATGTTCACCTCCTTCCTGCAGTACCTTGCCCTGACACCCACCTATATCAACATCCTCAACGTCTACGCCTTCTGCAACACCCACGACATCACGTGGGGCACCAAGGGCGACGACAAGGCCGAGAAGCTGCCCTCGGCCAAGGTCAAATCGGACGGCAAGGTTGACGTGACGATCCCAACGGACGACGCGGACCTGAACCAGCAGTACCAGAGCGAGCTGGCGCTGTTCGCAAACAAGGCGCCGCCGGAGAAGCGCGTCGTGACGCCGAGTGAGAAGCAGGAGGACTACTACAAGGGCTTCAGGTCCTCTGTCGTGCTGATCTGGATGGGCTGCAACATCGCGCTCGTCGCGGTGGTGCTGAGCACGGGCGGCAACTTGGACCTGACGGTGGCGGGCAGCACGAAGGATAATTCCAAGGCGAAGACGTACATGGCTGTGGTCCTGTGGTCGGTGGCGGGGCTGTCGGCCTTCCGCTTCATCGGCGCGATGTGGTTCTTGATAGTGCGCATGTTCCGGGGTGTATAAAGAAAGCGTCGGACTATCTGTTCCGGTTCATCTGGGTTTGTTTGTACGGCATATACGCGCGATTTTTGAGCGGGTTTCTTTTGTTGCTGTTGTTTCATGTCGATGTCTGGCTCGGGACTGGATAGCCCAGGTTATGTGTAATGATGATTTGATCGGCTTCGATACCAATATAGTTCCGCAGTGCAAGTGCAAGTTGGAGGAGTTGTCTATTCTATATATCTAGGATACAGCAAGCAGGATAGACCGGGGACTGCAATATGATGAACTGGCATGGCACGATTTTGTTTGAGATCGGGTGGTCTGAATCGTGAATGCGGTGTTGACGTTGTGGTTTTTGTGATCCAGGATCATGACCTCGACAACGTGAATGGAACAACAAGGTATGCGGAACTTAATGTGTCTATAGGCGGGCTGAAGTGTGCTTCTTGGCGATTAAGAAATAACCTCGGATTCACGCACGCACTCCCAGGAGACTCCGTCCATGCCGTCAACCTCGTGCCCCCCGCTACCCCTTTTTCCCCTCCCTCGCACGATGTCGTATTTCACAGCTCCTCCCCATCCCTCTCACTGCAAGGTCGCTGCTATTGCTGTTGCTGTCGTTACCGTCCGCTCTTTTGTTCTTGTGTTATTGCTTACATCGACGATGCGACAACGGCGAGGCGAGGAACTCCCGATGGTGACCTCGCAGCAAGAACGTCGCTGTGCTACAAGGCGCGCCTCTCTGGCTCTGCTCCCTGTTCTGGGAGGGAGGGCCGGCGGGGAGGGGGAGGGGACGGGGAGAAGGGGGCGGAGAGATCTGAGGGTGTTACGTTGCGAGATTCATTGAGGGGCTTGGCTTTGGTGTAAGATCTCTTGTTGTTGCCTCCGTCGATCGTGAGTACAACAGCATGCAGGGAGATGAGGTTAAGCTACTTTCTCGCTCATTCACTTTTCGTCTTTTATCTCTCTCTCCCTCTCCCTCTTCCTCTCCCTCTCATATCTCTCATCGTCAGCAAGAACATATCATCTCATTGAGCTCTGTTGCACCGCACAAGCAGACAAAAGATAGATCCGCTGAATAGAATGGCCCCGGAAGAAGGACAGAAACTTTCATGCCATTTTTAGCAGGCGAAAACACTACTTAAGGAGGGACATTTCATTTCTCCTGTGGAACTCCCATCAGGATCACCACATGTGACGATTCGGGTTAGACCCAAAGACAGTATCCCCTGTGTCGCCACCCCAGGCAGCCTCCCACTTCCTGCGTTCCTCAAAGATCACTCACCACCTTTTCTTGCCATGCCTCTCTTCTCACCGCTACTACTTCTTCCCACTGCCTACTCTATAATGGAAATCTCTTCTTCCATTCCATCCATAGAGCCCAACACAGTCACAGAATCAGAAGCGAAAGGGAAACTACCTACCAATCCTCTCCATCAGAGCTGCCAACGTCAATGTTTCCTTGAAGGAAAAAGATAAAAGCCTCCCTTTTCTTTGCTTCCCCATGTTCTCGAAGCGGCGGGAAAGCGCTGATCAACACAGCCGGAGAGGAGATTCGAGGGGAAAGGAGGTGTGATGGGCAGTGCGAGATCTGGCGTCTAAGTGTCGTTGGCATGTTATCTTCAACAACAACAACGCTCAGACCCTGCGGGGTTGGGACAATGCAAATGCAAATGGCACCGACCAGATTTGTGCACTATGCTTCTCGTGCAAGAGCGAGGGATGGTGCGCGCCGCTGGGTATAAATCCCGCCTCGCAACGCAGTGATTTATGTCATGATCGCAATTGACATTATGATCGCAAACGACACGGGATCTAGTGTCCAGAACATCCTCCAGAGTGACGTTGATAACCTAGGGACTCCGCTGGATTATGCAGCCTCCTAACAAAGTCAACGTTCTCAAGCCTGATCTTCTCATCGCGAATGTTTAGACTCTCGTCGTCGTTTCCTTCTCACCATAACATCTTTCGCTGTTGGGTATGTTGCCACCGTCAGCGCCAGGACTCGGCCTCACCTGCTTATTCGAGCAAGCCACGGGCATCCGCGTTGGGAGCTGCTCACTGGTGCTGTGCAGGTTGCGAAGTAGCCATGGTGTGATAGGCTGACCATTTTGCTTGATTATTTGAATCTCCATCATAATCCTATTGCGGAAACTCTTTTGGATTACTGGAGGCCATATAGTGGCCGAAGCAGCCTTCAAGGCGAATTTGAATAATAACAGAACTCTTAGGATGTCTTTTTAATGTTGTTAAAGTTGCGGAAGATAAATTTGTGAAAAGGTTAATGAAGTTGAATGTTAGGTGAAGTGGTGCAGAAGGTGCCACTCACGAGTCGAGATTGAAATCGACAATGTTGATTATTAAAGAAATGTGTGTATAGAAACACGTTTTCTCACGATATTTGGTAGATATTAGTGCCTTGTGAATGGAGAGTACCAGCGCAAAGATCCACCACGAACTGCTGGCACTATATTCCAATAGTTGTTCTGTCTTCCAAAATGGGAAGCTAGCTGGACTTTTATAGAAGGTGAAATGGAAAAAGGGACATCGAGAGGCTTCCCTGAAGAAGATAGCGAAGATATAGATTTTGAAGATTCGGGAAATAGTAAGCAATGTTGTAATATAGCTTCCCTATTCCCTATCGGCTCCACCACCTCTTCCATCCCTTTACGCCACTTGCTCCCTCCCCTTTCCTCCCCCTTCCTCACATCTCGCCTCTAATGCCCATTATGCCCCTTAATCTTTCTCCACCCCTTGTTCGGACTACTTAGCTGCAGCAGCTTCTGAAAATCTGGCGTCCCATGTCCCGTCACCGGATCCCAGCCCGTCGTCGCATTCCAGCTCGCATACGGCACATACGGCGTCTCCAATCCCGAATACATATCCGTGCCTGTGCACCCTGTGCTGCCTCCATGCATAATATCATTCAGCCCTTTGAAGCCGACGCTGTAGATCCAGGGGTTGAGGAAGCCGAGGGGCGGCTTGCCGGCGGACAGACGCGCGTTGTTGAGCAGCGCGACTATGGCGGCGAAGGTGGGCGCGGAAGCGCTGGGTGATTGTTAGTAATGGTCTGCTCAGAAAAAGGGGGGATAAGGGGTACCTTGTTCCGCCGACTAAGATGTCTTTCTGCGTCGTGGTGCCCCGCTTGTCGATCACATGGTACCGATACCCCTGCGCCGCGACATCAGGGAATCCGCGTCCGTTAGGGTTATACAGGCCCTTCCACTGGTCGCCCAAAGTGCGGAGATAGCCCTTCACGGCCGCATCTTGATATGCGGGGCGCGGGAAGAGATCGCTGAAGCCGCCAGATGAGAAGTATACAGCTTGCTCTGGCTCGACATTGCGCGTGCCGCCTACGGAAGTCACCCAAGGACATGCAGCAGGGAAGATTGGCAAGAAGCGCGTGGTGTTCTTGCCGTCGTTAGTCTGGCATGCAGAGCCGACGCCGGTGTCGCCGGAGGAGAAGAGGATTGAGACGCCGCGGGCGCCGAGCTGGCCGAACATGTTGCAAATGGTCTTGACGTAGGGCGCGGGGACAGATTGTTCGTTCTCGCCGTAGGACGTCGTGAGAGTCTGTGGGAGCTTGCTGTTGGGGAGCTTCAGCATGTAGGTCAGAAACTCGAGATATGGCTCGTTGGAGACTTCGGCTGCATCTGGCTGGTCGAGATCGGGTACGAGAAGGCCGCGACCACCGACGCTGTAGTAGGAGACTGGGATATTGTAGGACATGGAAACGGCGTACTGGAGGTCTAGATTTGCTTCGATGTCGTCTTCGGTAGGGTCGTCTTGTGTGTTGGAACCCCCGTTGACGCCTACGGCAGTGAAATTTGCGCCAGCGGCATAGGGAGCGTACATGTCCAGGAAGGTCTCAAGATCATCATACTTTGCCCACTGCTCGAGATATCCGGCAACGCCAAAGAGCGATGGACAATCTGGATCAGCCTCATAATCCCCGACGTTGTAAAGAGCTCGCAGGCAGGCTGGGGTGATTGTGGCATTGCAAGCTGTCACATTGAGAGGCGTTGATGGGATGTCTGCGACTTTCGGCTGGTGATCAGCAATACCGAAATGTGAATTGACCTCATAGATAGTACTGCGCTCTGCCATCATGCGAGAAAATCTAGTAGTTGGCTGGATCATTGTGATGTGTGAAGAAATCGAGCGTGGAACAGAGTATTGCAGTGTACGGATCATCTCCTTCTGATCAACCTCGTGCTTGTAGACGTAGAATTTGGTAGAAAGCATTTCTTCTGCCGTGCCGACAGAGACATAAAAGTTGATCCATTCGCCGTCATTCTCGATATCGGCTGCAGGAATGTTCGAGGCTTGAAGCCAAGATAGAACAGAGTCCGTTGAGGATTCTCGGGGCTTCAGCAAGGCCTTGAGCTCGTCGCCGCTGAGATGCTGGCCATATTGTGGATGATCAGGTGTCGACACAGCCAGCAGAGTCTGCTCGAAGAGCTCTTGATTTGGCTGATCCAATGCAATGCGGAGATGAATTCGAGTCTCGGGAACTGGAGCTCGGAGCTTCGTCCAGCCTTGAGGTAGTTCTCTCAGAGATTCGAATACTTCACCTTTTGGCAGAGCAACGGAGCCGCCGATGAACGACAAAAGCCCAGTGAGAAAAGTAACGGCACGCATTGTGGCTTTCTCTATATTTGAGGGTTAACGGATACTTGTGGTGTATGATGGACAAGGCTTTGGAAACATACGCTGGGGAGTTCTCCCGTTGCCTCCTCTGGACGGTGTGAAAGAGGATGCGAAGAAACAAAAAGAGATAGAGGACCAAGTAGAGGAGTAACGGATATATAAAGTAAACAGTGGCCTACTATTCTCCTTCCCTAATAGAACAGCAGCTTAGATACGAGACCATAACAAGAGGAAGCTTGCAATAGGTGTACTATGATATTTCTGGGATCTCACTGGGAACCCTACATGACATCTATGCATCTTTGTGTAATGGCATCACAGAATAGAGTATCAATAAGCCAGGATTTGGTGTATCGCCAAATCTAACATACTCAATGGAGCAAGCAACCAAGCAAGCTTGAATGCACCTTGGGGGATTGGGGTAATGGGGGATAAACATGCCTGTCCCTGTTCCTGATTTCATTCCACGACTGCTGTAGATTCCCCTGACAGCTGCCGTTTATGGCGGTAGTGCAGATGCATCACGCATGTGCAGATCGCGCAAGCCACTTATCTACCATCCTTGTGCCATATAGCGCACGTAGTATATGTAAACGATGTGGTGATATTTCTCAGGAACCAGAGAGAGGAAGCTCTTCGAGAACTTACTGATGCAGTGCAGCCATTGGCTCCATCTAAGATCTCGGGCGGGTGTGTAATGCAACACGACATAGTTGACGGCAACGATTTGGAAGAAAAGAAACGAGAAGCGAAGCTCAACAATAATGTCTTGATGTTATTTCCCTCAACCCTAGCATGAAGTTCACACCTCGCGCTTCTCTACTTCGTAGTTGGAAGTGCTTGCGGAAGGTCACTTCGGAAGGCGTAAAGAGATAGACTGGAGTTGGAGACAAGACAGTACCGAGGCGATAGTAGTGTGTGAAGTCCACAAAGCTTGTCGAAAGGCTTATGACTTGCCTCTTTGAGCAAAGCTCCGAGAGCCGAGAGCAAGCACTAAGCAGAGCAGAGAACATTCTCATGTGCATCACAACATTCATCTTGGTAAGAAATAAGGATCGTGACATGGCAGTTGGATGAGAGCAGCACGACATTTTGCCGGCAGTTGCCAGTTGTCAATTGTCAGTATTTGATGCTTCAGGGCGCAAAAGTTCCACAGTCCACTAGGTAAATGTTGAATGCCCGTAGAACGTTGACCGTTGCCAAGATCCGTTGTAATGGTAGAATCTCGGGATCTTGCCTGTAGATCCATCCATAGGTATGTACGTCGTGCCGCCTTGACCGAGACATAACGCATCCACTCTCCAACATGGAGTGTATAGGGAGTGGAGTACTGCTCAGTTGAAGAGATACAGTACAAGCAGTTTTTCTTAAAGTAGAATCAGATGGCCAGTGGCCAAACTTCTCCAACGTCGGGAATGGCTATTGACAGGCGAATCTGCCGTCGGCTTAGCTTCTCTGTTATAGATGTCCGTCAGCATACCAAGAGATTCAAGACTGACATAGGACCAAAGGAGAAGAAGCACCGAGAGCAGCATCTACGCCAATGCATAGGTAGCTCTCACTCGAGGGGACTCTCACTCCTGTCGATCTATCCACTTCCAAGGGGGCGTTGTCTCTATGGTAATATGGCAGGGTAGAATAGAGGCCAGTGTTCTGCATATTAAGCTGGGATGGTGATAACGATCGGCTGTGGTTCTGATCACCGATCACCTTCCTGGATAGTCTCAGGTCAGCGTCATCCTATATGAAGTCTGCTTTGACACCTTCCAAGGGCGCGGCCAAAATACTCAGCACTCATCTTAATCGCCAGGACCTGCTGTACCTTCCAGTAAGCTGAAAACCTCAGGAGTGTTCGGGCTCTTTCACTGACCTTTGTCGGGTTCCGAAGAGGACGCCCCGGTTGCATGCAGTTTCATGGCTCGATTGAGGGAAGAATAGACTTCAGTTCTGCAGTCTGCAGTCTGCAGTTCCATCATAGATGGGATGAAAAACAAAGGCAGCTGAAATGTCTCAGGCAGAGTAGTGGACACGAGAAGCTTTATATAGTAAATATTAAGCCCGAGATCTATACATATATAATATATATCCATAAATCCAACTTGAGGACAAAGCAATCGAGTTGAATCAGTTTGAGAGCAGTTGGGGAGGAAGTAAACTCATTCAAGGTTGGCGGCCTCTATCTGACATCATCCCCCCGCTCCGGCCTTCGTACCTCGACGGTGTCCATTCCGGTCGGGGTCGGTGCCACTTCTCCGCATCCGACAGCAATTTACGACATTCCACGGCCATGATTATACTTCGAAGAGAGCTCTAAAGCTTTTCTATGGACTGAATGGATGATCAATGGAAAATAAGGGCAAAGGCCTCTAAACGCCAAAATTGTGAACTGAAATGCCATAACGAGAGACTTTAATCGTCATTTCCGTCAATTGTAAACGAGGACTGTACGGATAGATGTGGCTTTGGTTCGCGTCCAGCTTTCAGCTTTAGGGAGTCTCGCCGTGCTTTACGAGCGCTGAACAATCATCAAAGGCAACTTGCCAACTTCAATCCATCAGTACGTAGCCAACAACGAAGATTTTCGATGATACACCTGAGGTCCTTTGATACATCAATTCGCAGTTTAAAAACACTTTCGCTGGTGTCTCGACTCGGAAGGATCAATTGCCAATGCTCTGGTTAGGAGGACCTGGGTCTTGTAGATCTTTCTGTCGACCACTGTCTCAGGAGTCCAGGTCGCAGTCATGAACGGACATAATGATTCATCTATATCGCCAATGGCAGCGAGTCCTAAATCTCTGACGTCCTCGCCAAGTGCTCTGAATGTTTCGACCCCAACGTTACGACAATCAGGTCTTCGCACTGAGCTGACCAACGATGGAACCTCAGATGGAGCCTCAGAGGCGGACGTCGCTGTTCCGACTTCGACTCTTCCTACAGCACCCCCCTCCGAGACGACAGAAACCCACGAGGCAAGCGATTATATGGACAAAGGTCTCCCGCACGACAGGCCACGAAGTCCTGTCCTCAATGACCCGTCGCAGCCCACCAGAGTCTCCAAGCCGGGGAGTGTTCGACAAGCACCTGCAGCACCGAGTGCCTGGGCGAATGGCGCTCTTCTGAGTGGAAATGGCACACAAACGCCTCTTGGGCGGCGAAGTGTACAATTCGTGAGGTCAGATTCTGGTCAAGAGCTTGGCAATACGGTGAGATGGGACTCTTGGGATGCGGAATCCGACACTCCTACCAAAGATGCGAAAGCACCATCGTTAATGGCAAAACTGAAGGCCTTGGCTTCAACGGGAGGGATAAACACACATGTGCGGAGTAAAAGCACTGGTGGCATATACGAGCGAGGTTCTGTGTCCGCACCACACTCGCCGACTACAGACAGATTTGGCTCGGGATCAGGAGTGCCTCGGACGTTGGATGAGGTGGGGAGCGATGCGGATGCGGATGCGGAACAGACGGGCGACGAAAGAACTTCAGACGATGTTGCACGCATGAGGAAGAGACGACGTTCGCGTCGTCGGCGATGGAATGGTCTGCAGACCGCACCGACAACCCCAAGTCAGCGAGCACAGACACAGAATTTCAATGACTCTCCGGGCGGGCTCACAAACATATCTTTCAATCCTCTGAGACGTCGGAATACCATGGGAGATGAGGGGGACGAACGTGGCGGCGTCTCAGAAGGCGAAGGTCGAGAGCGTCTAGGAATGGGCTCTGCGTGGAGGAGGGGAAGCTCGTGGGTTACGGGAGGACATGGTCATGCTCATAGCATTAATGAAAATCAAAACGACCCCAATACACCTTCTGGACGTCGACCGCTCACACTTCGGCGACTTACTGGATTTGGCGGCTCTGACAATGAAGGCCAATCTTCAAGAAGACCATTCTTAGGTTTCGACCGAGCATCGACTACTGGTGCGGCTGTACGGAGATGGGAAGTCATGAAACATGGGCTCAAGTTGCTCGGCCAGAAAAAGGAACCGCCCATGGTTGACTACAAGAAATCAGCAGAGCTAATGGCTGAACTGCGTGCTGGAGCACCTGCGGCTCTGATGCTGGCTAGTATGATCCAGAGGGATGAGCACGGCAATAAACGGATACCAGTCCTGCTAGAGCAGCTGAAGCTTACCATCACTGATAGCAACAGTGGTGCAGATGGAAAGGACGAAGAAGTCGAGAGGCATGTCAACTTTCGTATTGAGCTGGAATACGGCAGTGGTCAAAATCGTATGAAGTGGGTCATTGATAGATCATCAAGAGACTTCTTGAATCTGCATTTGCGATACAAGATTCTAGGCAGTACCGACAAATATCTTCAACTTAGAGATATGGAGCACAGGCCGAAGCAACCCAGATTTCCTAGATCAGCATTCCCCTACCTGAGAGGCGTTCGAGGCATCGGCGAAAGCGATGATGAAGTTGGCGATGCAGAAACAATTCGAGGGGAAGATACTGCCGCAGAAGCAACGCACAGCGAGGTGGATTTGCCAGGAAGGAGGAAGAAGTCACGGCCAGGTTTCACGCACCGACGAAAATCGAGTGCTATATTTGGAGACAATGCTTCTGGAATGACTCCCGAAGAAGTGGCAATAGCTGCTAAGGAAGCTAAAAAGGCGTACAATGAGCGACAGCGGAAGAAACTTGAAGAATATCTTCAAGCAATGATCCGCTGGCTTATTTTCCGTGCCGACAGTAACCGCCTCTGCAGATTCTTAGAGTTATCCGCTCTAGGAGTTAGACTCGCAGCTGAAGGGAGCTATCATGGCAAAGAAGGGTTCTTGGTCATTGGAACATCTAAAGGAATCGATTTCAGAAGGATTCTCACTCCGACTGCAATCTTTGCAAGACATACCCCTAAATGGTTCTTGGTTCGACACAGTTATATGGTTTGTGTCGATTCACCGGAGAACATGCACATTTACGATGTCTTTTTGCTAGATGTGAAGTTTGAGATCCAGGCAAAGGATAAAAAGCTTAAACAGAAGATCAAGGACACAAATGCCGTGGATATAGCGATCAAAGCAAAGACCAGGGCGACATATCCGCAGCATCATCGTCTCAAAGTCCGCAATTCCGAAAGAAGAATAGAACTTCTTGCCAAGAATGAGCGCATATTGAGGCAGTTCGAAGAATCCATTCGGTTCATGATCAAATCTTCCTTATGGTCAAAGCCTAATCGTTTTGACAGCTTTGCACCAGTCCGGAATGGAGTGTATGCTCAATGGCTCGTCGATGGCCGAGACTATATGTGGAACGTATCTCGAGCTATAAATATGGCTAAAGACGTCATCTATATTCATGACTGGTGGCTCAGTCCCCAGTTGTACATGCGTCGGCCCGCAGCGATCAGTCAGAAATGGCGGTTGGACCGACTGCTTCGTAAGAAAGCTCGAGAGGGTGTGAAGATCTTTATCATAATTTACCGCAACGTCGAAGCTGCGGTTCCTATTGATTCAGAGTTCACCAAATTGTCGATGCTGGACTTGCATCCAAATATCTTCCTGCAAAGGTCTCCCAATCAGTTCAAGAAGAATCAGTTCTTTTTTGCCCATCATGAAAAGATCTGCATTGTAGACCATACCGTGGCTTTTGTGGGCGGCATAGATCTTTGCTTCGGTCGTTGGGATACTCCGCAGCACTCTGTTGTTGATGACAAGCCCACTGGGTTCGAGCATTCGGACGAGCCAAAGGATGCGGATCATTGCCAGCTGTGGCCCGGAAAAGACTACTCAAACCCTCGTGTGCAAGATTTTTACCAACTATCAGCACCGTATGCAGAGATGTATGATCGCTCAAAAACACCCAGAATGCCCTGGCATGATGTCTCGATGCAGATTGTTGGACAACCAGCACGTGATCTCACCAGGCATTTTGTCCAGAGATGGAATTATGTGTTGAGAGGTCGAAAGCCAACAAGACCTACACCATTCTTACTACCTCCTCCGGATTATAATCCAGCTGAGCTCGAAGCTCTTGGACTTAATGGCACTTGCGAAGTCCAAATTCTGCGATCCGCCGGTGCATGGTCTCTTGGAGTTGACGAGACGGAGCACAGCATCATGAATGCTTATTGCAAAATGATTGAAGAATCAGAACATTTCGTATATATGGAGAACCAGTTCTTCATCACCAGTTGCGAAACAATGAACGTGAAGATCGTCAACAAGATTGGTGACGCTATCGTTGAACGTGCGGTCAGGGCGCACAAGAATAATGAGAATTGGCGATGTGTGATTCTCATTCCTCTCATGCCTGGTTTCCAGAACACAGTGGATGCACCAGATGGCACAAGCGTCCGTCTGATTATGCAATGTCAGTTCCGCAGTATCTGTCGTGGCGAAGGTTCTATCTTCGGGCGTCTGAGAAATGAAAACATTGATCCCGATGACTATGTCTCATTTTACAGTCTCAGGTCTTGGGGCAAGATTGGACCAAAGAAGATGCTCGTGACAGAGCAGCTTTATATCCATGCCAAGGTTATTATTGTGGATGATCGAGTTGCACTGATTGGCTCCGCAAATATCAACGAGCGATCTATGCTTGGCTCTAGAGATTCTGAGTGCGCTGCGATTGTCAGGGATACGGATATGCTCTGGTCAACTATGGGTGGTGATCCATATCTTGTGGGACGCTTCGCTCATACATTGCGGATGCGTCTTATGCGCGAGCATCTTGGAATTGATGTTGATGAGGTTATGGAAGAAGAACGTCGCGTCGAACTGGACCGTGAAGAGGAAGAGTACGAAGCGAGAATGAATGGTGTATATGATGAAGAATCCGATGAAGAACCTAGCGAGACATCGAAGCAAGCTCATCCGATACGAAAGCGTTCTCTGAAGCCAGAAACGATGCCTCCGAATGATCGTCGTCGAAGTTTCAATCACGACGCCGACTGGGCTGAAGCTGGAAATCCTAAATTGATGACGCAACATCGTCGTGTGACCTCTGAAGATGGCATCAGAAATGATGAGAAGCAGGAAGTCGACGTCGAAGGAGAAGGGGTAGATCAAATGAAATGGGCCGAGAAAACCGGCCTAGTCCGCGGCCGCGACTCGACTCTTGTCAATGGCCGCGAAGTCCTCATCGCCGATATCTCCTCTGAAGGCCACGGAACGCTCGAACGCCCTAATAGGCCTCATCTCCGCGTCGTGTCACCACCGCCAACAGACGGCATCAAAGGCAGTAACATAGACCTTCCTCCCTTCGCCATCAAGCGGGCCAACAGTGTAGCTCTCGGCCTCCCGCTCCTCTCTCAACTTCCTTCGCTCCCGCCCGTCGACGACACTGATATTGGTGGCCCATTAGCCATGAAATCCCCGCAATCAGCCAAAGAAGAAGCTCCATACAACTTCCTGACGGCGGACATCAAGCCCGCAGTCGTAGACAAAGACTGCATGCGCGACCCGCTCAACGACTCTTTCTTCGACGATACCTGGCACAGCATCGCCGAGAACAACACCAAGATCTTCCGACGTGTGTTTAGGTGTAATCCAGACAACGAAGTCATGACTTGGCACGAGTACACCGAATTCCAGGCATATTCGGAACGGTTTGCGCAGGCGCAAGCGGGGAAGGGCGAGGCACGCCAGGAGCAGGAGAGTAAAGGCAAGACCGTTCCACCTGGTGCCAAGTCCGCACTTCCGAATCTGGGAGTGCCAGGAGACGGGCTGACACCCGTTGTCGAGAAAGTAAACTCTGGGGGAAGTGGAAATGGGAGCCATCCCGTAGGCGATACGAAAGAGTGGGCAGACGTCGCAGATGCGAGGAATAAAGCGCGTCCGGACACCCTGGGCAACGAGGCGAAGGGGAAGACTGCAGAACTGAACGAGAAATCTCCGCCGCTGAGTCTTGATGGACAGAGCCCCAGGCCCACAGCGGGGAGTCCCATGACCCCGCTCTCACCCACCAGCTTCGACAACATTGACGCGAAGGTCGCTTCTCCCGGTGCACGCGCGACACTCTCTCCGCCTCCCATTCCCGCGGAGAAAACGAGCAACGCCGCTGGCGGCGCTAACGGGTCGTTGAACCAGGGATCGGTGAAGACGCGGCGGCGCAGGGGTACGGGGAAGAGTCGCAAGGGGTTTGCGGCGAGCGATGATTTGGTGAGCAGGGAGGATGCAGAGAGCCTGCTCAACTTGGTGCAGGGAAATCTCGTGGTGTTCCCGACGGAGTGGTTGAAGGCCGAGGAGCATAATAGCAATTGGCTGTATCAGGTTGACCAGGTTGCGCCGTTGCAGATTTAGTGAGTTCAATGCGCACTGTTTTGAGAGGGGTTGGGCGGTTGCTAACTGTGTGTAGTGATTAAGTGGAAGAGGATGCTGAATGCAGGGGAGAGAGAGCAAGGTTGTATATTCTTGAAAATTTTCTCACATCTTTGTATTATTAGTGAGCGAGCATTTTCATTTTCAGCGAGCAGTTCGTCTGGCGTTATGTGGGTAGCATCAGCAAGGAAGGCTGCACGCATTCAACAGTGGCATGAGGGCCATCGATCGATCGTTCAGCGTCTGTAAAGTCGAAATGTCAGAATTAGGGGAGGGTGTGGATGCGAGCGAGACATGAATATCATTATTTGTTGTTTCTACGGTATTCCAAAATTGTCCTGCTATCCTGATATCGCACTTGTACTTGTACACGGCCTTCGATTATCATACACGGTCACACGAGTAATAGTTGGGATATCAACCCCTACACCCTCTCACTAATCCAAATCGCCCCTCTACACCCCGCCCTAATGACCCCCGTCAACAATTCATGCGGCACAGCAGCCTTCGCATCATTCTCCACCGCATAATCCAAATGCTCCAACTCCTCATCTCTAATCCTCCTGATCTCGCTCACCAATCCCCTCAACTCCTCGCCTGGCTCCTGCCCCTCCCCCTCCATCTTCTCCACCATCTCCAGCAGCACCCTGATCTGCGCGTTATAATGATCCCCGATCTCCGTCTCCACCGCCTCCGTGCACGCCATCGCGGCCTCGCGGCCCAATATCGCAGTCGACCACCCCAGCGCCGTGGCAGCGACCTCCCACACGGGATACATAGCTGTCGGCCGGACCCGGTGCCGTGCAAGCAGCTGGTTGAAGAGCTCGAAGTGCCCGACCTCCTGGTCGTACATGTGGCGCATGAGAGGGCGCAAGTGGGGGTGAGACCGGATCACGGGAGGGGTCTGGGCTGTGTAGATGAGGGTTGCGGCGAGCTCGCCCGCTTGGTTGACGCGCAGCTGGGGATGGTCAGCGGGGAAGATCGATGGAGGGACGGCGGGCTTACGGCGCGGTCGAGGAAGTCTCGCTGGGCTTGGGTTAGGGGTTTGGAGGGGGGCGCGGAGGAGGCGGCGGCGGGGCGGGGGCGCGGGGTCAGGGAGGGCGAGGGAGAGGAGGGGCAGGCGGGTTCGTTGGGGGAGGTGGATGCGGCTGCAGCTGTGGAATTCCTGGGAGATGTGTGAAGAGAGCGCAGAGAACGAGTTGGACGTATGGATTGAGCTGCTCTCGGAGCCAGGAAGTCGTATATCGGGAGGCGGCATTTCGTGAGTCTGCCGGCAGACTTGGCTGCAATTGGGGCCATAATGGGCTCTGAAAATCAATAGACAATAGGAAAATGGGGTAAATCGTGTTATATGGATTTATTCAATGGGATTCACAATGCTCAAGAGTGGTATTTTGGTCTCAGACATAGATGAGCCGATGTCATTGTGGCCATTGATGATGGTTTTGGTGCACGGACCCCAAGCTTTAAGGCTTGTCGGCGAAACTATTGTCCGCGATAAAGTTGGGGCGAATCCCCAGTCAAGCCGGCACTGGATCGCCGATTGATCTTCTAACCTCCTTTCACTCTGACAACAACCACAAACAACTTCACAACTTCTGCATCTTGTCTTTGCAAACTCATACACGACAATACATTGGAGATTCTTCTTTATTCATTCATACTTTCATTCGTTTTCTTTCCTCAGATCGGTTCGTAGATCGGAGCAAGGGAGTAACCACCGGGCCAGGGACGGGACACGACTTCAGACAGCCTCGTGGTCAAACATACAGATCGCATCCACGATCTAGATCGAGGTCGCATTGAGTCGCGTATAGTCAATCTATATACTCGCATAATAATATCTGACACCGATCAACATGTCGGACATTGATGAAGAGCTCCTCGCCCTCGCGGGTGACGCATCTTCGGATGAGGAGGAGGACGCCCCAATGAATATCAACCGCAGCGCCTCAGGATCTCCAGCCGATGGCTCATCTGCAAACAAAGGCACTGCCAGAAAGGCTCCAGCAAAGAAGTCTCGCGCTCGAGGTCACACTGATTCGGAAGAAGAAGGCGAAGCGTAAGTCAGATCCTCTGTCAACCTCACTTTTGCCTCTTCACATTTACGATCTTGGGCCGTTCACATTTACTGACACAACATCAGTTCATCTAGACAATCAACACCAGGTTCGCAGCGATCTGCACCAATGGATGAATCAGATTCGGACTCAGAAAATGGTCCTCCAACCTTCGACGATGGAGATCGATATCCTCTCGAAGGCAAATACATCAACGCTGCCGACAAAGCTGAGATCATGGCAATGCCCGAGATCAAGCGCGAAGAGCTCCTCGCAGACCGCTCCTATCAAATCGAACGCGATCGCCAGAACAGAGCCTTGCGCCAACTCCTTCAAGCTCGCGACGCTGAGAACAAGAAGAGCGAGAAGAAGCGTAAAGCTGATGACGCCGATCTGGAAGATGGCCATCGCAAGACCTCACGTCAACGCACAAAGGTTGGAGGCGGTCGTGTTGGCGAAGCAAGTAGTGGAATCGACAGCCTCAAGCGTGCTAGAGATGAGAAAGCCGATCGTCAGCGACGCCGTCAAGAGGACTTGGAACGCAATGGAGGTCGGAGAGGCAATGCTCATGAGGATTCTGACGATGATGCCGGCACGGGTAGCGAGCTTGAGTGGGATGATGGCAAGCCAAAGACAGGCGAAGCGGTTTCACCACCAGTTCATTCTCCACCATGCGAATTAGTCCACGTTCACCAGGTTCGCATTGGCAGGACCAAGTTTGCTAAGATCTGCTTCTATCCTGGATTTAACGAGGCCATCACCGGTGCATTTGTCCGTGTCAATATTGGGGTCGACAAGGCGACTGGGAATAATGTTTATCGTATGGCCGAGGTGAAAGGCTAGTAGTTCCCTCACCTTCTCCCGTACTTCGATCTAACATATTTCACAGGTTTCTCCGAAGGCAAGCCCTACGCCATGGAAAAGGAGAATGGTCAGACATTCATCACCACCCAATATGTTCGTGCTGCCCATGGCAAGGCTGAGCGTGACTGGCCCTTCATCACCTGTTCCGACTCTTCATTTACCGACGCAGAATGGAACCGCTACAAGCAGACTTGCCTCGTAGAGAATGTCAAGATCCCGAACAGTCTAGCCTTCCAGATCAAAGCCCAGGACATCTACAACCTGGAGAACCGTAGCTGGACTGATGCTGAACTCACCGAGAAGCTCAAGCGTTCCGGCGCACTGGACGCCAAATTCAAGACTGTCGAGCGCCACAAGCTTAACAAGCAGCTTAACCAGGCCAAGGTGCTCGGTGATGTCGAGCGCCAGGAGCAAATCAAGGCTGACCTTGCACGCCTGGACGGTCCAAAGCTCGCATACGGCACCTCTCTCTACAAGAGAGAGCCGCCAAGGACTGGTCCAAGGGAAATGTCCCAGCAAGACCGCCTTGCGATCCTCAACCAGGAAATGCGGCGCAAGAACAACGAAGAAATCAAAGCTGCACAGCTGAAAGAGATGCGTGAGCAACGTAAGATCGAAGCCGCCTTGGCCCGTGGTGAGGATGCCGTCGTGGACCATTCGCGCCGTGTCCGCACCCGAGCCGTGCTCACTCACGATGTCAAGAATGAGGGGGGCAGCGGTACCAGCACACCAGCCAAGACCGCGACGCCTAAACTCAGCCCGAAGAAGGATAACGCGCCGCTTCCACATATTGCAAAGCTTCAAGCAGAGCTGGAGAAGCAGAAGCTGAAGGGTGGCATCCCGACTATCAGAAGACCATTGTGCGATGATGATATCATTGGTGCTATTGACTTGGGCATTGAGATCGAGCTTTAGATTTTCATTTCTCTGACTTTGGGGTTGACATTGGGTTTTAGATCTGCCTTTTTTGGCGGTCTGCAAACAAGCACATACATAAAGGCGGAGGCAGTCTCAGCTCTTTCTCCCTATTATTTTTGGCCTTAGGGTTCGAGGGTTCGCTTTGCTCCACTTATTGGGGCTGGTTCATTATTTTATCGCATGGATTTTAATGGCATTTTCATGGGGAATCCGGCATGGAGTTGGTGGAGTTAATTATTGGGGAGGATTGATCTGCGGGGGGAGTATCTTGCATTGTTTTGAGGATCAGCGGATGTTGCTTTGCTTATCCTCCGGCATTTGCAACAAAACAACAGTTACAGGAGGAATGAAGTACATTGAGGATAGTGGAGCTCTCTGGACACCCTTGGCAACTTCGACCACTCTCAATACTCGAAAGCTTGTCTCATCGAAGCCTCTTTCTGCAAACAGATGCGCGGAAGCAGCGGTGATGCTGCTCTCTTGCTATCGTTTACAGTTCGGCCATTTGCAGTTTCGAACTTGCATTCGAGCGTCACAATTTCGAGGAGTAGTGGGAGATCCTAGATAGTTGTGCGTACCTTTTGCTCTCGTCGATTCGCTCGACGAAAGAAAGTACCGTAGATAGAGGGCGTCCAAGCTCACGATAAATACAAATCATCCAAACAAAGCCCGTCTCATCCTCGCACCTATGAATGCAACGGAGCAGCGATCCCGTCGCAATTGTCCCATGTGCGCTGCTCGTGTCCTTAATGCCGCTCCCGCCCATGCACCTCCCCTCCCTCCTTCCCGCCTGCTGTGTCGTGCGCCACGAGCGAGGCGGTCCCTGAATGCGATCACCACGTGAAACCGAGCTTCATCTCCCTCTCCCTCTCATCAGCATTCCGCCATCCCATCCCATCCCTCCGCACACCATCTCAAGGACGCATGCATGCACTCACTGTGTCGACTCCCAGCGTCGAGGCTACAGTGCACAAATAAACTCCCTACAGGCGACAGGGCACGCCCCAGCCCCCGCGACAGGACGGCCGACGACGGACGCACGGCCGAGACGCATCTCTTGCAGCCGGACGCTTCCTCACACGCGCCAGCAGTCTCGGCGCGCGGATTCTGCGTTGCCGTCTGTGCGCTCTAACGGGCGGGAGGGAGACGGGGGACATCACATCAGACGTGGAGTGTTTGGGACTCGTCACCACAGAGACGAGGCGAGCGCGGAAGGGAAGGGAAGGAAAGCAACGCACGCGCTGCGAAGTCGGAAGGCAGAAGGCAGAAGCATGAGGGAGGAGGGTCTGGAGGGTTGATGGTGCGGAGTACGTATGTATGCAGTAGGTGCGGAGTAGGGAGGGAGTACTCTAGAGGAAGGGAGGTCTATGATAATAATTCACAAGGAGGCACTCTCGTCTGTGTGGATCGGAGCTGTCAGCCAGTCCGTCAGTGCGGCCGCGCCCGAGATATATTTATAGGCTGGCTGAACGAAGCGTAAGCCTCACGTCGAAGCGCAGACAGACGCGCATGGCTGCCTCTGTTGCGGGCGGGATGCTGGCCGCCAAGCGGGCAGGTATGTCACGGTCCAGCAGTTCCTTGGTGAGTGGGTGTGTCAGTGTGAGTGGAATTGGAATTGGAAGATGGAGAGTCAAAGGGAGATGGTGAGATGGCGAGAGGGCGGATTGTGTGTGTGTTTCTATGTCTTATGTCAGGGGTTTTGGCTCTCACGAGTCACGAGTCACGACTTGAAGATCGAGATAATGCCTCTCTTGTGCCACTGCTTGATCGATCTTGGGCCTTGAAGATGGCGCTGCAGGGCATACTATGGATGGAGGCCTTGGATTGCGGTGGCTGGATTTCTTCGTGACTCTCTCTATACCAGATAACCACTGGGGAAAAAGGAGAATCGGAGTATGTGATCTATATGATAGGAGATGCAGTGTAAAGAAAAGGACTAGGCTAATAAGGCATGGATGTCGATGCTCGTGTCTGGCTGCTTCATCTCTTCATCTCTTCATCTCTTCGTCTCTTCATCTCTTCGTCTCTTCATCTGTTCATCTCTTCGTCTCGCAACACTCAACAAGCCCGTAGCGCCGTGTCGGGAATATGCCTTTTGTCCGAAGCCGACATTTTAGTGCTCAATTTCCATTTGCACGCTGAAAATGAGACTGAGAAGGGTTTCTTCTTCATTTACTGCATTTATTTCGCTGTGGTCCTTCAATTTCCTCGCAGCTGGAGACCTGGGTGGACCTGGAACTGCTCCTCTAGGTATATTTCTACACAGTTTTCCATCCGGAGAATTGGGTTTCCTTCGGGCCATGAACTCTTGAGAATCATATCGCATGAATTTCAAGACTGATCGTGGCTGATGCGTTCTTGGTTCGCCTCAAGTGGCATGAGCCGTTCTGTTACATACGTACTCATGTCGTCGGCCTTGACAGGGATGAAAACCCGAGGCAGGTTGGTTTCACCTTCACTTTCGCTTTCACCAGCCGATCTCAACTCGGACATCCATCATCCATGGACCATGACCTGCATGTCATGGATGGTGATATGTACCTCCAATGTACAGTATGCGTGTGGCTTCTGGCCGTGATCGGCTTCGCAGATTCTGAAACGATCGGCATCTGTACGTCAGCCACGACAACGAGAAAAGGGGAGAGAGAGATAGAGAGAGAGAGAGAGAGAGAGGGGGGGGGAGGGACTCCGCGAACAAGACCTGGTCGGGCAGTCGGGCAACCTTCGCCGTCATCTCCTCCTTACTGAAAGAGGATCTTGACGCCCTACGCTCTGCGGTCCTCCCTTCCCCAACTCCGCTGCTGTGGACGTGACAGAGCAGTGTACGTATGCTCACGAGCAATCAGTATGACCAGGACGCGTTGACTGTAGCTCCCGTGCGGGATGAAGGCGAAGATTGGCAGGCAAGCCTAGACGTGTTGCACCTCGAGTGTAACGTAACGAATCTCGGAAGCACAAGCAGAGCAAACGGGCGTCGACAAACATCCCATGCATGTACATAGAGACAGAGGCACAGTGGTATCTTATGCATGTATGTACATACATACATACATACATACTCTACCATAAGAGTATGTACGTCTGAAAGACTTCAGACACTCGGTACAACCTACCAAGAGTATGAGCTGTCTGAGGTGGCATGCTTGACAAACCCATGGGAAGAGACATGGCAGGCGTCGGGCCATTCGGGCATCTCTTTTGGACGCTTCAAGGCAGCTTGGTGATGGAACCGCGTAAGCTCATAGCTTTTTCTTGGGCACTGACCAGAAGCCTTCACTGGTGCCGGGACAAGTGGCTTTGAGAAGAACTGGTGGAGCATGCCGACATCATAGACGTGCATATCCGCAATTCATTCGATCGAGCTTGCTGTCCCATCCCATCTCATCTCATCTTATCTCGGGAAAGCATTTGTTGGTCTCTCGGGTTGGAACGCGTATGAGAAAATGCAAGATAGCTTTGGGTCCACCAAATCTGCTCGTCTTTCTCTACTGAGCTAGAGATCTTGCGGGTCAGTCGAAATTTTATCTTCCATCTCAGCTGATATTCTGAGCGTGAGCATCTTTAGCCGTTGCAACTGCGTATGCATTGGCATACTAAACAGTATGCGGTGCTTGAATGTGGGTTGGTGATGCTCTGAAGATTGGCCTTTGGCTGTACATCCTCCTGTTAAAGCTTCATGTACTATGCTTACGATTTCTTGGGTCTTCAGATGATAGACAGACTGGATTTATGATCGCCTGATCAGCAACACTGACGAAACCGCCCAGACGTTAACTCTTTCCGCCCACTGCGATGAGGATTGGGGAGGATGAGTAGCATTATTCGTGAGGCGCCTTTGGGCAATATTTTGATAATGAGCTAGGCTATGACCTGGAAATGAAGACGAACAGAGCAGAGAAGAGGCAAATTTCCGAAGAGGCTTCGAAGTCCGATATCATCATATCTTTGGATTGGGAGACTCAAGTCCCGTGGGGCCGTGAAGCGTCGGATACTCTGCTGTGTGCTGTTCATTTGCCATGATGGTCCGTGATTAGAAATTATAGGCATTGAGCATCATGGAGCTTGACTTGCAATATTTTCCGACATACCGCAATCTGAAAACTTTGTTGTGTGGGGTATGAGTATGAGAGATGAGGAGAGGATGTAGGAAGTCTGTAACACCCGACTCCTCCATATGCACATGGTGGTGACATGAGCAGAATTATTATTCATGCGTTAACCCAAGACGCAGAAGATGGCAGGGGTCACCTTGACCATCACCACTATGGCACTATCACAATTCATCACCACCAAAAAAAACAAAAACAAAAAAAAAACACCACAACCACCACACTACTACCCCCCATTAAGCTTCAGCACCTACATACGCACTTACCCTTCTGTTGTGGCTATGTACATATCTTACCATAAACCATAAACCAGTAAACCATGAACCATGAACCATGCATGTATGTACCATATACCATGAACCGTCCTTCTCACATCCTCACATCAACACATCAACACAGACCTCAGACGTCGGAGTATCTCACTTGGCATTCTATTAACAACAACAACTACAACTGCCTCAAGCCTTCTTCTCAACTACACTGCTCCAAGCACGTACTTCCATCCTCTTGGACCTATGTACCTGTTCATGCCGTACCTTGTCTCTCAGCATGTATTTGTAATGTATCTCCTCCCCCGCTGTTTCCCTTACACACACTCTAACATGTTCTCTAGAATCAAGCAGCCTTCAGCAGCCAATACTTCTTGGAGACTTCTGCTGAAGAGGCACAGCCCTGTTCTGCTGCTTGCCGTCGGCTGGCTCGCCGAGACCACAACACGATCTGTCACAGATTCCGCCGTTGCCATCTTTTCTCCGGATGATACAAACGGCACTTCTTGGCCTCATGCGCAAAGGCCGCTTGTCTTCATTTGCTTGCTCCTCATGTTCCATCTTCACTATAGCTGCTGCCATATTCTTCATCCTATCTCTTGCGCATAGCATCTCCTTATTGGCCATTTGTCAAATGTGGCCTGGTAGCTATCTCCTCTGCTTTAACCTCTGTCCCCAGCTCCCAACGAAAAGACGAATGATATTGGCCCTGTTGCGCCGCATTTATCCTCTTCTGGCATCCTATCCAAAACTCCCGAGATCTTCAAGAAGCTTGCTTGTAGGGTAGCTACCTAGGCTAGCGTCAGCATCCTCATACAGGAAGGGCATGTTCGATCTTTATTGTAGGTCCTGTCTAATTCCATCTACTCTTTCCCATCCTGCGGGGCCTCGTATGCAAGATACCGCCAGTCGTCACACGTATTGTGTGCTTCGAGAACACAGTGACAGAGGGATGGCCCGCTAAGGAGCCTCCGCACGTCAGGTTTTACTCAGCAGTGCTGGGTGCATTTGGTGGCTTTCCTATCAAGTGTCAAATATCCGACGGTGAAAGAGCTATTCTTGAATCCTGGAATTGGTGTTTCGCCTGTTTCACTGTTCAACGTCAGTGCAGTTCCACCAACGGCCTACCCAGAGAAGAGTCTGATATGTTTTTGTCATCTTCCTCATTCTCCGAAGTTCTCTTTCCCATAGAGGTAATTTCAGCGAAGTTTGAGGCTGTGTAGAAAAAGAAGGCGTCGATAATGCTCTCAAAGCTAATATATCTGCAGATGCATGGTTGTATATGTTTGAATCATCGTCGTCAGAGACCTCACGCATCGTTGGTGTAGACGTGGATCAGCTCTCGAGCAGATCTAGTCTTCAACTCTGGCCGACCCTGCCTCGTCAACTTTCCAGGTCTCAGAATCAAATTCAAATAGTTGGCCTCTAAGCATTTGTTTGCATGAAAGGAAGGGTCAACAAAGCCAGCTTGCTATCAGCACTAGTCTAAGGTCGAGATGGATGTAGGCTCAATGCTAAATGCTTCACCGGAAGGCGAAGAGCAATCACAGCCGTTGCATACCTGGGAAGCAGCGATTCGAAGTAGGACTCCGTGGGATGCGGGTGGATATTCACTGCCTGTGAATCATGACCTCGATACAACAGTCAATAAGAATATTCACTACAATGATTCACTCATTGATTCCACGCATATATATTCTTCAAAACATGCCTTATCAGACAGTCGGGGCTCTTTATCCTCCTTTGCTTCCGCATCAACTTCAACACATTCCAGATTCTCTTCTGCATCGACTGTTAGCGGATTTCATGCTTTCAGTAGCCCCTCAGACACTCTTAAGTTCTCAGATTTACAAGGAGACTGGTCAACGTTTATAACACCATCTACAGCCCTCTCGCCAGCTTCACCAGCCACCTTTAGCTTCCATCATTACCCAGTATCACCTCACGCAGACACAGCTAAGGTGCTAGCTCTAATTGCTGAACGACAACATTCCAGCTCTGAGCTATCACCACAAGATCAAGCCAGAGATACCGCGATGGCTGATATGGAGGATACGACGGAGCGAGACACCACTTTGGAACCGGTCCAACTGCCTCGGGCTAAATCTCCTACAGATGCTCTACTTATTAAGAGACCTACGCCTCCAAGGTCGGAAATGCCTAATGAAGCAACCGAGATCATTTTCACACAGCCTTTTGCGCACAGAACAGCATATGTTCCTAATGATGCATTCCAGGCTCAACCAAGCCATCGAAATGCATTGCCCTCCCCAGAAGGCCACAAAGATTTCGATTCCCATTCCAGTCGGTTTGCCTCCGAATCTAGACGACATAAAAGGGCTTTCTCTGCACCTCACATACAAGCCACAGGAGAAAGTTCTTTCCACCAAGAGACAACAGAAATGGTTCCTAGATATGAGAGATATGAGCCAACGCCACCCTTATCCCATCATCCTGGCAATACATCACCACAGGATGAGATATTAGATGCTCCTCTGAATTTAGCTCCAGACAACACACCGCCACTCCAAGAGCAACCCACATGCATGTTCAAAGAAGGCTGTGATACAGGATCTCAACCTCGAAAGGCGGTTTCTCACATATTCGGCCGGAACAAAATGTGCACGCGCCTAATCCCAGAACATGTTTGGGTGCGATATTGCCGGAAGCACTACCAAAGGAGTCGTTACCGAGAGCCCAAGAACTGGCCTCGCTCTCAGTGTGATCTTGTGCAAAAACAGATCCAGCGACTTCAAGAATGGAGCGCAGACAATGAGCGGCGAGGCCACGGAGGAGTTGTCAGGAGCTGGGGACTTGCAGTCCGAAAACGCGAGCAAAAACGGCTGGACGATCTTGCTTTGTCGGTGGCTCGTGATCCGGGACGTCATGGAGGTGCAGGACTCGACGAAACTGCTCTAGGAGCTTCTGCACCAGCAACGGCTGTGCCTGCATGGCTGAGGGACTTGTGTGGCAGGACTTACAATACCTCTGACATCCGAGATATATTCAACCGTGTGCACCAAGACTTACTGGATTCCGTCAGCCCTGTCTTTCCGGATATCGAGATTCTTCCTCATATCACCCTGGACGGCGAAGAGCCTGGGTCACCTGTCAGATACTCCAACAGGAAGTCTCCGACAACGCACCACAGAGCTCACTCTATGGGTGTGGGATTGTCTCAGTCGCCTGACAGCTTTTCGGGATCAACCCCTCTGCCAACTTATCCTAGCAGCACCTTTGAGCATCTCGAGAGCCCGACGCTCCATAAGCGAAAGCATGGGGACGATTCTCCGGGGGAAGTCGAGCCAGGCCTTATAACACGAAATCAACGACTGCGGCTCGATGTAGCGACTGGAATTCCTGGGCATGAGCTGCCTCATCGATCGATGCTCTGCGACTCTCGTAGAGTCTGCGAGACCTTGCGCCAACACGGAGGCATCGATGCATACCAAAGCCCAACCACCACATCGACCTCACCAACACAACCCCAAGAGCACCTCTCCCACACCAGCGGAAGCGCTCCAAGCACCGTACCCAGCCGTCACCCCCTCCGCCCGGCCACCCTCCACGCCCCCGAATCCACCCACCGCCGGTCCCGCTCCGCTCTCAGCTCCTTCCCCCACCCGGACGCATCGCCGCCGTCCCAGTCCAGCCCCCAGCACCTCACTCCACGCGCGCAAGACGCAGCCGCGGCCGCGCCACAGAAGCCGCCTCTGCCCCTGTATCCCCCGGGAGAAGCCCACGCAGCTCCAGCCCCAGCCCGCAGACCTAGCGCGGGCCACGCCAGACACCAGAGCTCGCCGGCGTGTAAGGCGAGGGAGGAGGGCGGCGCGCTGCCGCTGCCGAGAGGGGCGAGAAGGGAGGTGGCGGAGGCGAGGGCGGTGTTTGAGAAGCGCAGATAGGCGGGTGTGCGGCGCTTCGTCGGGCGCCGTGGGAGAGTGGGGGGGGTTGTAGTGGAGTAGAGCCGGTTGGTCGTGGCAACTCACTATGCAGTCTATGCTCAAGTCAAGTCGCATTACGCGACGATGACGAGGGCCGACGGTACAGCAGCGCCTGCTTGTTCGCTATGCCCGAACCAGTTTCCTCAGTGGGTGGGTGGGGATGGAGGGGGTCGTGCCATGTCCGCTTTTTTCTTTCTTTCTTTGTCTTGTTGTGCTTGTACAATGTACATATCATATCTTACATGGTATACCAGTCAGTCGGCGTCTAATTTCCTTTATCTTTTCTCTCTCTTTATCTTCCGGAAATGTCTTAGCATGCATGGATGTAGGAGTGGAGGGAGCCTCGGACAGTCCCCGGAGGATTAGTTGGGCGGGTGCGTGGATTTTTTTTTTCTTTTTCGCAGAGTGTGTGGGAGGGAAGGCGAGGGGAAAGGGGTGTCTAGAGTGTGGTGTCTGAGGCGCGTGGGTTGGGAGGATGGCGGGCTGTATTTGGTGTTTGAGCCGCTGGGTGCGGCATGGGGGGAGGACAGGTGCGTATAGAGTAGATGCAGGAACGCAGCGATGATCAACAAAGAAAATCTCAACGACACCGACTACCGTGGAAGAAAGTTGCGCAAGCTTGTATTGTATGACCGCCTGCTATATTACCCCGCCCCTTCCCCTCTCCTCCCCCGTGGCCTCTCTAGCTGGCAACCTCAATACCCAGCCCCTGCACCTCGACCCCCAAAAACTCAATCGCGCTGACCATCTCCGTGCTGCCATAGACGACGCGTCTCCTCGCCCCCTTCCCCCCCGCCGCCGCCTCCCCCGTCCTCCTCGCCCACTCCTGCAGATTCCCATACTCGTCCATGCTCCCCCCGCCCACCGTAAACACCACCGCCTCACTGAACCCCTGCCTCCTCATGCCGAAGCTCGCGCCCGTGCCGGGACCCATCGCGCCCAGCCCGCCCAAACCCCCCGGCATGCCCTGCGCCTGCCGCAGCGCGCTCGGCGGCGGCGCCGTGCCGCGCGCGTTCGCCGAGCGCGGGTCGAAGTAGAGGTAGTTCTCGGTCTTGGCGATGGCGGAGCCCGATGCCGACGCCGGGTCCATCAGCGACTCCGTGATCTTCGTGACGGTCAGGTCGCGGTTCGCGGGCAGGAAGTTCTTCACGCCCGAGATGAGCGTCTCGAAGTTGGCGCCGACGCCCGTGGCGGCGAGGCGGTCCGTCAGCCGGTTCGAGATCGAGGAGAAGTTCTTGAAGAGGCCGTCGGTCGAGGGAGGCGCGGCGCTGGGGGCGACGGCCGAGGTCATCATTGTCATGCGGGTTGTGGCGCGGACTCTGGGGGTGGCGTTAGTGGGTGAGGGAGGCTAAGGGGGAGGGGTGGGAGATTGGGAGGAACGCACTTTTGGATGTAGGCTAGGGCGATGGTGTCGGCGCCTGCTTTCTTAAGGGATTCTTCGAATCGGTCCATGTCGCCTTTGGACACTTCTTGCTCGGTGCTCAGGAACCAGATGATGAATAACCGCAGCTTATCCATTGGCTCTTTGCCCTTTGCCTCGTCGTTGAGGATCTCAAGCATCTGTGCCTTTGAGGTCTTGGTGATCGTCTCCTCGAGTTGGAAGTAGTTGTCTAATTGACGGTTTTTGATGCCGTTCAAGAGTGCCGCCAAGATGTTCATGTGCATATCGAGGACTGCTTTTCGTTCTCTCAGCTCGGGTAGTAAGGTGATGGCTGCTTTGAGGTGTTGTGCGGATGCGCTTGTGTCGTTTTGTAGATCTTCAAGCGATGATGCACCGGACTTTTTCGTGATCTCGGCGGCGTCATCCTTATATCTCACGAGTTCGGCGTCGATGTCTTCGGCTACCTGGGGAAACGGGAGACCGGCATTTTTGCTCCAGAAGAAATCATTGGAGGTAAGATCGTAGCTTCGCTTTGTTGTTCCTTTGGCAGGATTCTCCTCATCAATAGGAGACTCAACGGTGATGCGATTGAGCTTCATATTAAGTACATCATGTACCAAGGATTGATATGTCCAAGAATGTGATAACATCGGGATCAAATCCACGTTTCGATCAAGAATTATGAGAACTGGTCGCGAAGAGGTCGTAGCAGTGGAGGATGATGGTCGGTTGCCCGAACTTGAAAATAAATTGTCTTTGGAATTTAAGATTTGATCGCGCAGCTTGCGGTCGAGTTTCGCAGATATCATCTCAGCTGCTGCGCCCTTGGGGCATCGTATGATGGGAATTACGCCTACTGAAGTTAGTCGTGTATCAGCATTCGGGGTAAGAATATCACATACCCATTGTAACGACAACACTGAACAAGCCACTGACTATCCTTTCTATTATGTTTTCTAATTGTTGGTCTGTCGTCCTTGCACTATTGAGCGCCCAGTATGTGTTCTCCTTTCTCATGCCTAAACTGAACAAATCGGGCTCGCTGACGATGAAGTTCAGGTATTGATCATATACCTGCGCGATGCTTTCTGAAGTCCCAGCTTCTGCAGTCTGCGCAGCGAATTCCTCTAGTAATGGCCGAGGTATGGAGGATAGGAAGTTGACATAGGCTGGGGCGTATAGGCCACGAGACAAGTCCGTCGTGATAGCTTTCAAGTTTGGCGAAGTCGGTTCCACCAGATATAGGACTGGAACATCGGGTATAGGATGTCGCGCAGATGCGATATGCCTTGGAATCATCAGCTATATGTCCAATCTCAAGCAATTGGCAGATGAGCATCCAGCACGACAGCAGAAACGTACATGTGCATTGTAACTCCCCACATGCGCAGGTCACTGACACGCAATACGCTGCTGATCACATCTCGTCCCAGATCATCAAATACCAGTATCTTCCATATGGGATTCCCATCCTCGTCGAGAATGGGCGTAGATGTTGAGTTTAAGCCATCGACACCGGCATGTGAATCGTGATGAGAGCTCGCAGGGTCTTGCGCATGGTTTAAATTCAGAATCCTCTCGATAGAGCCTGCGAAGAGTCAGATCATGCCTCTCTCCTGACTTCCATCATCAGTTGCGCACCAAGCGCATATACATACGAATTTGACGCTCGCGGAGTGACTGGTGAGTAGCTGCCATGCTGGCCCCAAGAAAGGAGGACGGAGAACAGGCTGGCGGGTCAGCCCAAGTTGGCAAAGTTTCTCATAGACGTCGCGCAATATCGCAGGTTCTGGATACTGAATATGAGGGAGGTAATAGTGAAGGTGTCGTTTAGGACAGATGGTCAATACGTAGGTATTAGGTATCTTGCAGAATATTGTAGGAAGCTCTTGATGAGGGAGGTATGTATGTATGTATGTATGTATGTATGTATGGATGTATGTATGGATGTAGGTATTCATGTATTGTAGCTTGCCAACGGCATTCGCCGTCATTGGTACCTAGGTACACTATAGGCAGTAGGTCGCCCGGGTTTAGCACTATGGCACTACTAACTGGCACTGGCACTGGCACACTGGCACACTGGCACTCGCACTCACGCTAAGCAGCGCCGTAGAGTACCTAACCTATCCTACAGTACAGTATATACATACATACATACATAGATATGTACCTAGTCACGTGACTCTTAAGCGAGACATGGCCAGTGCTGTCAGTTATTACGGCCCAACATCAAACATCAACTCCTTCCTTCTTTCATCAATCTCTACTCTGCCTCTCCCTCTCCTATTACTTACGACCCTCATTGTTGCCGGCAACAAAGCCATCCCAAACGCATTTCAAAACCACCTCAAATCCATCCCAAAAGCATCACAGAGCCTTCAAAAGCACCATGGATCCAACCCCTGACTTCTACAAATAATCGTACAATTGAAACTGCACAAAGTGAAGGACATTAAGGCATATAATTCGTCGTGAAGACGCGCTGGACTGCTGGATTACTGGACTACTGGACCACTGGAGCAGTGGAGCAGTGGAGGACCTGAATTCGCCCATATAATTAAGGGTATGGTAAACACTCTTTGAGAGACATTTCCCAATCCTCTACCTACACAACGAGCAGAGCAAGCAGAGCAGAGAAGAGAAGGCTCTGGCCTAACAGTGTATTGTGTTGAAGCGGAAAGAAGCCCAGAAAGATCTCCTGATATTGCGATATTGCCTAAGAGTACTCAATCGAGCCCGAGACTGTGTCTTCTGTTGCACGTTGAAGCTGTACCCTGACATAGTGCTACACCGACAGCAGGAGTGGCAGTGGCAGCCAGGCTTGCGACGGACAGACTCACTCAGGCCTCACTCGTCCCTCACTCCTCACTCCTCACCCCTCATAGTGCAGGAAGATCTTGACACAGAGTACTATCTGGTATCGCAAGGTATTGGAAGATACTCGCAGTCAATTTCCATCGCATTTGAGGTATTGAGTCGTCTCTTATCAGCGTGTCTCCATCTCTCTGCTCAGCATCCTCAGAGAAGAGGGGAGGAGAAGGCTGCTTCGTGATTCTGGAGAACTGGTTGGCAAATAAGCTGTGCTGGGCGCTGGTTGAAGGCCACCATCACACCACCACTCACTACCACTACCACGCAGCACAGCACCAGCACCCAGCGATTCTGCACTGCGCCCGTGTCTGAGCGAGGTCAGCCAAGACATTGCAGGAAAGCTACGGTCACGTTACTCCTGGAGTACGGTGCCCAAGTACCCTCCCCCCTCCCTCTACGGATCCTCCGGACCAGTCCAGTCCAGCGTGATATATGTACGAGTGTGCAAAGTTGGAGAAAGGAGAAAGGAGAAAGGAGAACATTTCCCCGTATTCCATTTAGTTTTTGTTTTGCTGGTTTACCAACTTATTCTACCGTGCGCACATTGCCACCTTAAGCTGGAGCGAGAGTCGGGATATCCAGTCGGAGATGTTCTGCGATGTTCTGATAGCTGATTGGTTCTACCGCTTAGTGCCCTCAATCTGACCCCTTTGTCGAAAACCCGCGCCGCCTTTAACATCAACGCCGAGCCTTTTACCCCAACGCCGAGAATATCTTAAAGCGGCACCCCGCACATGACACCCTGAGGATGGATCACGTGCCTAATAACCCTTCGATGGCCGGCGATCAGACCTATTCTCATCAGATCGGGCATCAGATCAACGATTATGCTCTTGATGCCTCCTTGATCGATGAGTCGCAGTGGCAACAGTCCGCTGGCAACTATTCACACCAAGATGTCTTCGCTCCACAGCAGGCCTACCAGCAGTATGGCCAGCCCACACAACCCCCATTCAACTATGGCGTCTCTCAGTCCTCAGTATATCCAAATGCCTCCTATTCGAGCATATATGGGCAGCAAGCGCATTCATCTAATAATGGTGGACCATACGGTGCCCAGTTTGGCGGCCTTCCGAACAGCACTCAGGGGATCCTGAACCACACGCCTCTTCACCACCAATCTCCTCCTCAAGCTCATCAGGCTTTCCCTACAAATCAGAATCGGTTCCCATACTCGTCTCAGGAATCTGCGCCAGCGACCATCTCCCCTCACGATCTCGAGAGAGCGATTCCGTATCCGGTGCCGTCAAGAAATTCCTCGGCCCCGCAGTCTATCATCGCCAACAGCGTCAATCCGTTGTATGAGCGGAATTGGAATCCCGAGCCGCAGATTCAGGAGCGGCAAGCGACACATTTGGTTTTCCCATATACCGCTTCGGGGTCGGATAATTCACTCGTTGATCCCATCCCACTCAGTCGCGAGGCTGTGGTCCGTCCTCCGTCGTCGAGTCAACCGACCCCCAAACTCCCCGAAAATTCTAGCAGCCAGACACGTGCCGCAACTCAGGAAAATGGATTGGGGCAGCTTAGAATCACACACGCAGACTTGCTGGCTGAAACCCAAAATACGCCAGCACGCCGAATATCCAAGGCTCCCTATGCAATTCTTGGCGCTAAACCCATAGAGCTCGATAATAAATACGCCTGTAAGTTATACAAAGCTTAGCACAAATCCGGATACACCCATCCAAATGTTCACTGGCTGACTTTTCAAATATAGCAAAGGCTCTTCCTGTCTGGCAGGTTAGGCCTAACAGAAGCGGCAAAGTACTTGTGCCTGGCTTAGAAAAAAGTAAGTTGAGCTGGTCGCTTGTCTTTACCAAAGCATTTGTTGACATCGATCTGTTCCAGAACTTATAGGGTTATCTACCACAACACCAAGCAAACTCAATAAAGCACGATCTCCACGAGTCAAGAAGTACAAGTCTAGCATCGATGCAATGAAGCGGCAGCAAGTCAAAGCTGTTTCTGCACGTTCTCCCTCAGCAGCTGACAGGAATAGTCCTAGAGCTTCAGCTACTCCTGAGGAGTCGAGCACTACAGAGTACACAAGCTCTGAGGAGGAATCCGAGTATAGTGATGACGAAGAAGAGCTCGGAGATATGCGCACTCTAGAAGAAGTAAGTAGTCAATGCATTCGCACAACAACAGGAGGTCGAAATGCCATCCTTCATTCGGACTATCACTAATCAGTCTATAGTTCCGTCCAGAGCCTCGTCCTAAGGACGTTGCAGGTGCAGCCGGATGGGATGCCCTTGGAGTAATCTATAGTCCTGCAGGTCGTAGGCCGACGCCGGAGGAGAAGGTTAAGGTGGCCAGAGAATTTCCCCTTCTAATTGGGACGCTGCGTGAAGAACTAGTGAAAGTGAATACGGATTTGGCCAAGGCTGAAACTGAAAAGCGTGATGGCGATGCAAAAAAGCTAAAGGATGAGCGATCTGCGAGACAGCAGGCTCTTGTGAACGCTCTTGGTACTGTTATCACAACCGCACATCAAGACATAAGAGATACTTTAGCAACTGTCGATCGGTTTGTCGTGGGGCTGACAAATATTCTGAGAATGTGTGTCAAAGCGGAAGACTACCTCGGAGATCTAGCTCTTACTACCTTTGAGCTCATGGCCAAATTTACGAAAGCAAGCGAAAATGTCTTGACGAAGTCGAAGTTTGATGTTATCGTTAAGAAATTCAATAAGAATCGGGCCGAGAACAAGGACGCAGAGAAGGAGGACAAGCGAAAGCAGGAGGATATCAGGAGGTTCATAGAATCAATCTCGAAGAGCACTGTCGAAGCCCAAAGCAGATCAATGATGAAGGCTTCTGAAACTCCCATCAAGAAAGAGGAGCAAAAAGATGCACCATTCCCAAAGCCGGCAGAGAAGGATTCAACGGCAACTTCATCTGTAACTTCAAAACCTGGTACTCCGCCAATCTCCGGCATTAAGAGGCCTCGCGAGTCCGACGGCGTCAACAACATTTCCAATAAAAAGGTGGCATCGGAGGGAATGAAGAATGCAATTTCTAAGGCGCCAGCCAAGTCTATTCCACTCAAGCCAACTCAGTTCTTTTCGAGACTCGCCAAGCAGCCTCCGAAGCCGGCAACCAGCTCAACAAGTGCAACTCTTCCTGCTAAAGCCGCCGTCAAGAAGCCGGTTCCAGCTGCCCCGCAACCATCAGTGCTTGGTGCGATTCTCGCCAGTATTCACGAGAAAAAGGAAGAGCCGAAATTGCCTGAGGCCCCTCAGAGACCTGCAGAGACGCCTGAGGAGAAGGCCAAGAGAGAGCGCAAAGAATCCAGACGTCATCTTCGTGTCCGTTTCAGAGATGGCGAGGAACTTACCGAAATCAGACTTTTCAGACATGAGCAGGCTGAAGATGAAGGCCGCCAGGGCGACATGCTCCGGGATGCACACGATGATCGTAGTGAAGGAATGATGCACAAGCAGAGAGTGCAAGAGGCATCTGCAATAGATGAGGATGATGCTGAGATTGAGATTAATGAGAAGCCATGGCCAGAGCCTAGCAACATCGATTTCTCAGTCCTAGGTGAAGACATCCTTGAGAGAAATTTCACCACGAGAGGAGGACGTGTTACATTCAAGACGCTGCAGCAACAGATTCAGGACAGACACGAAGAGACCGAGTTAATGATTGTCTATACTGACGATGGGGACATTCCTCTTTCATCCAAAGAGCCTCCATTTGAGCAATACATCCCAAACGCCGAGAAACTGGTTGGTCAACCATCGGATGCGTTCGTACAGCTTAGACTTAGAGAGATTCATCTCTATGGAGTCGATGCCGCTGTGGCAAGTTCCCTTCGTCTGGTAGACGAGCAGAGATTCGGTAAACTTGGGCAGACACGTCAGCTCTCGAATTCACTCCAGCCATCTTCGGGTACACCCGACGTCTCATCGATTTTAAACTCGATACAATCCATTTATCCACAACAAAATCCGCAGTTATCAAACTTCCAACAACCTATGCCATCAACAGACGTAACATCACTTCTAAACGTGATGAAGAAGATATCATCGATGCCGCAAGATCAAGAAGCTCAACCTCAGCGCGTTCCACCACAAAACACCCTGCAACAGCAGCTCGCGTCAATTATGCAGTCAACAACAGCTAATGCAAATGTAATCCCTCCAACTCTTCAACCTCAAGGACAAATCCCACAATACTGTCCTCCAGGAATGGACCCAGTAGCCATGGCAAACTTGTATCGCGTTTTCGATCTCAAGAAAGGCCTGCCTTTCCCTGCGACCGAGCCTCCAGAGTGGATGGGACCAGCCGGTAGGGCCGAGTGGTATGAAGGTGTTGCTCGCGACAAGGCAGCAAAGGAGGCAGCGAAGGCTGTGGCAGACGCAGAAGCCAAGCAGAAGGCACAACAGGATCAAGCTGCGGCCTTGCTGCGTTTCCAACAGTCATTGGCTACACAGCAACAGATGCCACAATATAACCAGTCTCCAATGTCATTCCCTCAGATCCCTGGCCTTTCAGTTCCTACGCCACCAAATATGGGAGGAGCTGCTTCACCTGCCTATGATCCAAGTCAACTTCAGGACATCCTTGCTGGGCTTGGCTATGGCCAGAACGTACTTCAACCTCAGCAACAACAGCAGCCTCAGTACCCTACCACTTGGCCTCTTCAGCATGACACCAACTATGTGGTCCAGAACCCATACCAGCCAAGCTATGGTCAGCAATCCCAGCAACCAAGCTGGCTCGCCGATTTCAAAGATGGCTATAAAGACGATGAGAACGCCCGCTACGGTCAGGACACGTCTAAGGACGGCAAGAAGCACTGGGATGGCGGCGATAAGCGCGACAAGAAGCAGAGGGATCCAGATTACAAGCGCGGCACAAAGCCATGCAAGTTCTGGCAAGAGGGCAAGTGTGCCAAGGGCGCCAACTGCACATTCATCCACGACTAAGCGATCACGGGCTTTGTGGCTGCAGGATTGCAAGATCGGTCTTTGCTCGTGGTCTTGATGCTTCTGGGGCTTTGGATCACGATTTTCGGTTTCACAGCTTGTATAGCGGATATCTACCTTGAGTTATCTGCATCACACAGCATATGGGGGGAGTTTTATGATGTTTCTGGGAGCACTTGGCGATTATGGAGGCGCGAGATCACGGTCAGAGCCGGGCGCTGCATTTTGTGGCGTTTGGAGCTGGTGGTCGACTTGTATTTGTACGATAACTGCATCATGAAAATCAAGAGGTCGGTGGTTATGGTAGGAAGTGCCTCTTAAACATATGTACCATAGGAATGAAAGCATTCAAAAATTATGAAGTCCAAATTGCATTATGATAACTGAAGTAGCTGAAGTTGAAGGTTAATGTAGGATCACGTGATGCCATATTTGTCCTATTCCTTGGTTTGTCCCCCGTTCTTCCCCTCCTCCAAATCAGCAAAAACATCAACGTACTCACTCCCCACATACGCGCTCGCGAGCACAGAGAGCGAGGGGCGACGACGAGCGAGAATGCCAAAAGAATGGTCCCTACGAGGGTCGAACTCGCGACCTTGGCGTTATTAGCACCACGCTCTAACCAACTGAGCTAAGGGACCTGGTTGAGTGCTGAGATGAGCCCTATCTTCGCACATAGACAAGATCATGTAATTGCCATCAACATCCCAAGGGGGCGACGCTGGTTCCGCTCCACCATGTGTATCTTCTCACAGGGCGGTCCCTAAACCATATTCCCTTCTCTAAGTTCTTATTTCCGCTCTTCAACGCTTCAATCCATATCTCCTATCCGTCCCTAGCCTCTCCCTCCCTCCCGTCCTCCATTTCCAGCATCACCGCCATCCCATTCCCGGCTCTCCACCCTCTCCATCGTCGATCGGCATGGCCGCCGAGCCAGAAGCAGCCGCCAACCCCTCTCCTCCATCTGCAACCCCCACGGCCTCCAAGCTCGCCGGCAATGGCAGCAACGACGACGACGCCTCCCCCCCAACGCAGCTCATCGTCGTCTGCTGCCACGGCATCTGGCTCGGCCCCAGCACGGCCGAGGAGCACTGGCTGATCCGGGATTTCCAGCGGGGCGAGACGGAGACGTTTATCGAGCACGTCAAGGCGGGGCTGCGGCTGTTGGTCGAGGCCGGGGGGAGGGCGGCGTTGGTGTTTTCAGGGTATGTTGGTTTTCTCGTTAGACCTCTCTCTCTCCATATCGAGCTTTCCTTTTAGGCCCGTCATCCGCGATTCCTTCCAACTCCCCCCCCCCCCCCCACCCACACCACCCCAAACCCCCCTGCCCTCACCCACCCCA
>Ga0123337_10000308_pt1 | contig 88807 bp, 80 predicted proteins | sample frozenSSSSmetaG_FD_89792 | JGI IMG/M metagenome (GOLD analysis project Ga0123337, IMG submission 89792) | Glacier valley bacterial and archeal communities from Borup Fiord, Nunavut, Canada, to study Microbial Dark Matter (Phase II) -... | ecosystem: Environmental > Aquatic > Freshwater > Ice >...
ATCTAGAGTTTATGAAACTCCCATCTCATAATCGACAACAAAAAAGGCCAGGCAAAAGCCTGACCTCAGTGACCTCGACGGGAATGCGTATAATGTTGAAAACCAGTATTTTATATGTTGTTTGTTGGGTATGGTATCAATTGAGTATCAAAATCAACTATATTTGATTCTGTACCTAAAACCAAATGTAGAATTTATGAAATTATACAGGGGGGTTAATTGTGACATGTATTCCAAAATCCGAGATGATGAATACATCAAACCTAAGGCACGTACATTTGAGGCTGTGTTGCGCTACGATGGCTCAATTAAATTGGATGGTTCAGCAACATTCGGAAAGACCTTCCAAAATGCCATCATAGGGCATCAGTTTGATTCAGGTATCTATATGACATCCGGCATTTCAACAACTCCGGATTTTGGAAGGGCTGAAAATTATGCTTTAAACAATGGCAAGTATGCAATAGGATACGTGTTCGTTTTTGACACGGAAATTCTGAATATGGATGATTATGAGCTACTTAAAGTGTCAGAATTCGTAAAATCTCCGACTAAGCCACATGACGAAGAGATAATATTAAAACGAAAAGACAATAAGGTAATCCCGCTGGAAATTGTTGTCGATATTATTTGTGTCAACTCATTATCAAGCATTTGAGCATTTAAATAGCAATCATAACTAAGGAGGCACCAGCTTTCGACCGGCGCCTCTTTACAATTACACTTTCGTATCCCATCGCTCTAAAAATCGGTGCTGACCAATTATTTCGCCTTAGTCTTCTGTCTCAAAACCCCGTCCTTGTCATGATAACTTTCGGTCGTGGAAAATGAGATGCATCTTTCACTTTTAACGTTCAGCTCATCCTCGGTGGGCTTTTTGATTATTATTTTCCTGTTTTTATCGCCTCGGAATTCGGTTACGTCATGTCCTTTTTCGTTTTGCATAAATTGTTGTTGTGGTTAAATATTGATCAAATTAGATTCTATGATTCTCATAAAATGACAATAACGCATGGCCGTTGTAATCAAGCGTACCGGCTTTTTTCTTGTCTATTAAAATCTGATGTTCGGTAGATAAAGAGCTGTTAACCAAGGCTATATTGACATTTGCCTCATCTTCTTCTTGATCGGTCTGGACATTTTCCGTAGCAACACCATTTTTAATATCTTGCCCACGACGCACCTTTTTTGCAATATGCTCCACCAGGTCAACAAAATAATTGTGGCCGGTAATTTCTATAATCTTACTACCTGGGTTCCCGTTAACCTCAATGATATAACTTTTCCCATCTTTGTCAGTCATTAGATCCACCCCGGCGAAATCTAGTCCCAAAGCCTGAGCAGCTTTTACACACATGGACTCTTGATCAGACGTTAAGGAAATTTTAGTACCTGTGCCGCCTTGCGAAATATTAGCTCTAAAATCCCTGACCCCGGTTCTTTGCATGGAAACAACAACCTTAGACCCGACCACTATCGCCCGAACATCCTTTTTTTCAGCATCTATAAATCTCTGAAGCATGACATCAATAGATTGACCCCAAAAGGATTCGAGAGTCGTATTGGTTTGCTCTTGATCTTTGCAGATCATAACACCTAAACCCTGCGATCCCTTGAGAAGCTTGGCTATGACTGGTAACCCCCCAAGTTTATTCATTATGAATTCAACGTGTGAAGCGTTCTTTGCGAACATTGTCAAAGGAACCCTGATACCAGCTGTACTCAATCTCATAACTGTTTTCATTTTGTCCTGGGCAAGCAATAACCCGGATGCGCTCTGTGGACAATATATGCCCAGGTTCTCATTAAGATGCTGCAGTATCGTCGCTCCGAAGTTAAGATTAGATCCCAGCCGACTAATAACAGCATCGAATTCACGAGCCTTCAACCGATCTGGCGTTGCGAGATCCGGATGGCCCGTATATATTCTGTCGTAACCGTTTACACTTTCGGAAACATACAAGTAAAGATCGTCGGGGTTACGACGTTCGTACTCATGTCCTTTCAATGCTGCTACCAAGTAGCGCGACGGCTCTCCCGTCGATAAAACTAATACTTTCATTATGGTTTAATTTAAATTGTTAAGCGACAAAACTCTGATTTGACCATCGAAAACAAAAGGACGGGAATCGCGCTTCGATGGATCTGTGTTATTTCGGTCGTTAGCGAGTGATCAAACAGACGGTGATCACAGACTTACGTTTCGGACTGATAATGCAATGAAGTGTGAGGAAAGCAGCAAGGATTTCTCATTTTCATATTTCCGTAATTTTCATAAAATGGAAATTTCCAAAATGTGAAAGGGCGGGCTCAATGTAGACACTTCTATGCAAAAAATATTTTTTTCAAAATTTAAAGTGCTCATATTGAGGTAGTTAGCCTGTTTTTGTTTAAAAAAAAGGTGCAACTTTTTGAAAATCATCTAAAAGCCCAATAATCAGATAGTTACACTATGTATATCATCGGTTACATAGCATCTCTGAGAAATCTTTATATCCGCTGTACAAATTAGATTTGTCTGAAACTGTAAATTTCCACTTCTGAAGTTCTTTAAAGGCTCCATTGCCTGCAGCATCGTTGTCAAGGTAGGTGTACACATTTTCGTATTCCGAAAGCACAGAAAATGCCGATTTTAGGTTACTTGTTGAGTTTAGAACAATAACGCTATTTTTTGACCGATTGACTCCGAAGTAAACCAAGGCAGAAAGGAAGTCGAAAAAGCCTTCAAATACAGAAATGGCGGTACTACATGGTACCTTCATGTATGTTATCCCATTGGCTCCTACGCAATTCTTAAACTTTTCATTTCTTAAAGCCCATCCACCATTATCGTTGGCAAACCCAATTGAGAAGAATTGCTTACCCTTGTTTTTGTAATGTACCTCTTTCAGATATTGGGCAGCAAAAGAAAAAGGAATCCTTCGGCTGTTCAGATAGTTAATTAATGCCTGGTGGGTAATTGGTTGCACCTTAATAATCTCTATTTCTATTTCTGCTTGATTCCTCAATCCTATTGAAAGATCGGATCTCACACAGCTGCTTGTCCCAGGCTTCCAGTTGTTAAGAATATTGATAGCTCCGATAAAATCGCAGCTCCTTATTTCCATTACCAGTTTAATGATATCGCCCCCGTCCTTACCCCAATCTTTGTAAACGTTTTTAGCCGGGTTGACAAAAAATGAAGGGGTATGTTCATTCCGGATCGGAGAAAAATATACGTACTCCTGGCCGTGTGTTTTCGTTGGCTGATACCCAAGTGATGCCAGGTAATCAACTATAGAAATATCCTTGATTTGTTTTATCTGGGAAGTGTCTACCATATCCTTTTTCTTTTGCTGCTGAGATATTAAAAAAATACAAATAGATGGATCTTATATGTGTGATATTGTCAACATGTGCGTTAGACTTTGAAGTTTGTTGCTTACTCGTTTACTCGTTTCATTTTTAGCCACCATAACTAACAGAAAAACAATGGGTTACAGCTAATATTTTCGAGTGAGTAAGCATTTTTTTATGATTACTCGATTTTACTAGTTACTCGGGCTTCTTTTTCGAGTAAGCGAGTAATCAAATATTTTGCTTACTTACTCTATTTTATTATATATAAATAATTGAAAATCAAATAGATATATAGGTTCGAGTAATCGAGTAGGCATTTTTACACTTTTTCAACGTAATACCCTTTTACCGAATAGCTTTTTCCCTTATCATATTCAGACTCCGCTACAAAGCCTCCCGCACGTATTGCGCGGCCTAAGTTGTTGGGATACAACCTTGTAGATGAGTTGGCGCGTAGGTATTCACCTATCTGGGTAGTGGTCATAAATTCAGACTCTGCGGACTCTTTTTTTCCAGGCTTTAGGAACCTTAAAAGCACGTCCATTTCATCTGTAACCCTCATGAAATTTTTGTTGTGTGCTTCCTGTTGCTCCACCTCAGTGGGCGTAAGGTGGTGTACAAATCCGTTTTTTAATAGCGAAAAGGCTTGTGACCACACCTTGTTAATATCCACATTTGCGCCATATCCTTTTTTGCCTCCAAAGTCGTGGTTAACGGCCTTTACGATAAATGGGATCCATCGCACATTGCCTGTTTCGTCCGTCAGAAACTCTAATTGATTTGAGGTTGCAAAAAAACTAGCACGTCGTAATACTGACCGCTCCTGATTCGCAAATTTCGGGGTGTACCTTACCATAGACTCAGATAAGATTGATTTGAATTCATTATTCAGATCTTTTTTTTCAAAGGCCGCTAATTCGTCCAGGTTGATTAGGAAATTTTGCGTTAGTGAGAATAAACCCTCTTTACTGCCAAACGTAAAGCCCTTTCTCGCATATCCTTTAAGTGCTTCCGGAGAAAGGAAGTCTAGAAAGGTAGTTTTGCCATCATTTTGGGTGCCTACAAGAGTAAGGCACTGCTTGTTGAATCCATTTCCTCCAATTGCTTGGCTAACGCATCTTACAAGGTGTTTTTTAAACATGTATGTCCACCAATCCGGATGGTCTGTAATAACATAGCCTGCGAGCTGACAAATGTGATCCGGATCTGATTCTTTCCAGGGTGGAAGGTTTGAGAAATATTCTAAAAATGGGTCGTATCGGTCAACCAGGTTATCACAACCAAAAATTACATTTAACTCCTCTTTTACCTTGGTGAATCCGTAAGAAAGTAGTTCGTATAACAACTGATTTAGATTGCAGAGCTCGTAATTATCAGTACTGCCTTTCTTTCTCCACTCTATTGAGTCAGTCACAATATTGATTCTGAGGTCATACCGTACTTTGAGATATTCAAGTACCTGATCAATTTTTGATTTTCGCGCGGGAGACTTTGGAGTCCTCGATTTTTGTGCGGGAGTCTTAGTAGCACTTTGATTTTTATTTTCTGCATTGTTTTTCATACTTTTACACCTGACAATGTTTTGCTAATGGTTTGGGTTTCAAAATTTTAAGTGCGGAGTCAGCACTCTAAAAACGTCTTCATTTTATTGGCTAATAATATTGAAAAGCCCAGCTTCATAGCCGGGCTTTTCATTTATTCAGTTCTGATAAATTAAATGGTAAACATTTCGAGCAAAGTCGTGTATTCCTAAATGCCCTCCATTTGTATAGACAATTTCTCTCAAAAACTGCTGCTGCTTCTCCACAGTCCGCAAAAGGATTATCTTACTTTCAAGCTCTGCGCATGTGGTTTTTAAATAGCACATACTATCATTTTCGGCTGTTTGAACCTGCAGTTTGAGCATTTCATTTTCAATACGTAACTTTTCAATCTCTGATATCTGCTTTTTCATGGCCGTATATGTTCAGAGGTTGACAAAATATTTTCTGAACTAATACCTTGCTTTGACCAACTAATTTTGGCGGGTTTCAGCGTTTGTGTTAACTTTGCACCTGTCATAATGATTAATTTTTTAGCGTAAAAAAATTGAGACATTAACCCCTACTCTTGCCGGAGTGCGGGTTTTTTTGTGTAGGCTTTGAAGGAATGAACTTTACTGTCTTATTGAGGGCAATCGTGCGACTATTTAACTTTCGGAAAGAGCTTGTTTAACTCTACTGCGGAAATGTAAACGCCACCAGCTCCGGGTATTTTATGGACCTGGAAGAATCCGGAGCGTTTATGGGCTTCAAATTTTGCGCGTGAAATCCCCATCATTTGGCAAACCTCAACAGGTCGATACCAATCTTTCTTAGGAATTTCGCTATTGTTTTTGATTTTGGATTCAATGGCCGAGAGCCGGCGTGTAAGGCGATCTAACTCTGCTTGGACAGCAGGAGGAATTGGAGTCGTTTTTAAATTACTCATGTTGCAGATTGGTTATTATTATAAATAATTACTCTGCAATAGTAAGTAAAAAAATGTTAACTGAAAATATTATTAGTTAATATTTTTTATTGAGGTCATATTGTACTTGTAAGTATCTCAATGTCAGTCAAAAAGGTTTTGGCTTCGTTTTTTGAAATGACGTTCGACTTCTTATTAAGTAGCTCTACAAAAAACTTTTTGTCTATGCCTGGGGAAAGACTCAGATGTAAAATAGCTTCTATTTCGGGTTGTAGCCAACTGGCTGAGTATTTATGAAAAAACCGATGCACTCTTTTATGAGCTAAAATAGAATTAATTAATTCATCACATTTTTGAACTCCGAAGTCACGCAGAATGATTGCGAGGTTTAAAGCTGAATCAAGGAAATCTTCACCCAAGGTAAGACTATCGATGGCATTAACGACGGCTTCATTTTTTGTGGATCCTAGCAATATCTTTCGACAATAGGTCATAAACGTATAATCAAAGCTAACCCGGCTTTCCTCTTGTCTATACGACCCAAGCCAATCCTTAATGGAAAATTTATCTCGCTTCACCTCGTAATAACGATCCAAATGTTCGGTTATCAATTCTTTCTCTCTCGTAAGAATTTTGTTTATAGATTCATTACTAGTGAGGACATCTAAGTCTGAGGGATTAATGTAGAAGTTGTAAGAGCTTTTAAAGTAGCTCCTTTGGCCTTTTGCCCTTACTTCAACATAAAGAGGATACAAGTTAGAGCCATGGATGTCCTGATAACTTTTGAGTGAATTATTCACTTTGTAGTCGACAGCTATTTTGAACCCTTCTTTGTGTTTTTGATATTTTTTTTTGGCTTTTTCGTCAGTCTCCATAGAACATGTTAATACCAATTGGTAACTTCTTTAAGGGATTTATTTCTTTCAGCGTTAGACAGATGCAGATATCCCATCGTCGTATCAAGCTTTGAGTGCTGCAGTACCTCCTTTGCCGTAAGGACGCCCGCCGTTTGCGCTAGAATGGTTCCCGTGGTATGCCTGGACGCATGGAAATGAAGGTGTTTTTTGATCCCGGCCAACACCGCCAATTTTTTAAGTGCCCTATTTGCGAAAGCATTGTTCAACCTGGGAAATAGCTTCTCCGTCTCGGTGTGAGGCCAATATTTATTGGCTAGATATTGGGCTTTTCCATCAAACATTATCCACAATGGCAGTTCGAAATTTTTTCCGGTTTTAGCTGCTTGAATGTTCAAGACAATACCATTTTCCGTTTTTATGAGATTCCGCCTCGTTAATTGAGATACATCTCCCCATCTAAGGCCAGTATATGTAGCAAATAGAAACATATCCCGCACTCGCTCTGGTCTGCCTTGGATGGTAAAGAATTTCAATCCCTCCAGGCTCTTTAATTCGCTCCCTAGTAATGCCATTTTGTTTACTACAGGCGTTGGTATATCAAAGTTATCGTAAGGGTTACGGCTCAATAATTCGAGCTTCATAGCCTTTTTAATATAGGATCGAATTATCTTATGTCTTTTGTTTGAAGTGCTGCTACAATGACCTTTCCCCATCATAAACTGATGTAGCTCGTCAACTAACTTAAATTTTAAATCATCGAACGCTATTGCAGGGTTAAATTCATTAAGCAGGTTAAGGCAGGCCATTTGCTGCAGGTACGTGTTCCACTTAATTTCTTTGTCTCGAGCTATTATCTGTTCGGCGAAAAACTGGTTAAATGTTTTTCCGGAAGTCAGGATAGCGACCTCACTTTTTTTTATTTTTAGCTGCTCGAAATCGATTAAAGAAAACAGGCCGTCAGAACGGTTATGTCTGGTTTCTCTTTCGAAATTTTCGTAATAGGCGATTACTTTTCTGATTTGCGAGGAGTGGTACGGGTCTTTTGGTTCGTTTTTTCTCTTACTCCACTGATCAGGAGTTAGATAAATTCCAGTGGAGAAATATTTCCGGTTCCCATTTTGATAGGCTTCAATCTGTACCACGGCTTCGCCCTTTTTGATGGCTTGTTTCTTCCTGTCGTAAACTACATTGTACCTCACAATTTGATCCTTAAACATCCTATTTGCATTTGGTATGCTGCAAACGTATGTCAAAAGAGGTTCATAATTGCGGGTATCAAACGGGTATCATAATTTCTGCTAAAACTTACTATTGGTTGCTAAAACTTTTATAGCAGAAATTATCATAACCTTTTTTAAACCAACAAAAACACGGTTTTAGCCGTGTTTTTGTACTTTCTGGTGACCTCGACGGGAATCGAACCCATATCTAGAGTTTAGGAAACTCCTATTCTATCCGTTGAACTACGAAGTCGGGCAATTCAAAAAGGTGACTTTGTGACCCAATCGGGGTGCAAAAATGCTAAATAAGCATTTAAATTACAAACACTTATTCTTCATTTTGAACTGGAGTGTATCCCAGATCCAGCCAGTTGGGGTAGATTGCGAAGTGTTTTTCTTTCACCTGCGCAAATAATTTGTTCCTTAACTCCTGCATATTCTCTTTTTTTGCAGCCGAAACAAACACAACTTCGTCTGCTTTGTGAGCGAGGTAACTCTTTTTCAGCTGATCCAAAACACTTTCAGTCGGGTCTTCGTGTGTTTCATCATCGTTCAACCCGTCTTCGCTGTTGAATGTGGGGCTGTAAAGGTCTATTTTGTTGAAAACCAGTATGGTAGGTTTGTCTGCCGCACCAATTTCAACGAGTGTATCATTTACAACCGCCAGCTGTTCCTCGAAAGTTGGATGTGAAATATCCACCACGTGGAGCAATATATCGGCTTCACGGACTTCGTCAAGCGTAGATTTGAAAGACTCTATCAGTGTAGTTGGCAGCTTGCGGATAAATCCTACAGTGTCCGTGAGCAGGAAAGGAACATTTTCCATATTCACTTTCCTGACCGTGGAATCTACAGTTGCAAAAAGTTTGTTTTCAGCAAAAACATCTGCTTTTGAAAGTCCATTCATCAGTGTGGACTTGCCCACATTGGTATAACCTACAATGGCAACCCGGACAAGGCGGTCCCGTTCTTTACGGCGGGTTGTGCTCTGGCGGTCTACCTTTTCAAGTTTTTCTTTCAAAAAAGCAATGCGCTCCTTGATGATCCGTCTGTCGGTTTCGAGCTCCGTTTCCCCCGGACCGCGCATACCCACACCCACACCCGATTGCCGGCTTAAGTGGGTCCATAGACGGGTCAGTCTTGGATACATGTATTGGTATTGCGCAAGTTCCACCTGTAATTTTGACTGGGCTGTTTGCGCCCGCATGGCAAAAATATCCAGGATAAGAAGGCTTCGGTCGATCACCTTCACATCTTTGAATACCTGTTCAAGGTTACGAACCTGAGAAGGCGTGAGGTCATCATCATAAATGACCATGTCCACAGGATTTGCTATGATATAGGTCTGTATTTCTTCAAGTTTTCCCTTTCCCGTATAGGTTTTAATATCAGTCTTTTCCAGGTTCTGAGTAAACGTTTTTACGGTATTAATTCCTAACGTCGTCGCCAGAAAAGCGAGCTCTTCAAGATATTCTTTTGTCTGGCTTGCAGTTTGTTTTTGTGTACTTACTGCAACCAAAACAGCTGTTTCCGGTTCTTCTGCAGTGGAATATGACTTTTTTTTATCTATCATTCAATGGTAATTTTTTATTTTAACCGGACCTTGTTCACCTTGGAACGGGCCCTCCAAATCCTACAAAGGGGTAGTTTGCCAACGGATTGACCCTGGCAAAAGTTCATTAGCCTGAATCGTGAAGTTACATTTCCTTTTCTATAAATCCATTTTTATGTTTGAATATTAAAAAAACACTTTTGTATATTTGCGGAAATTCTTTCAGCTTATGATAGTGCTCCGCGGTTAAAAGAGTCCTGAGGCTCTTTTCCAATACTTCGTCTTTCTGATCCAAATTCAGGATCAAACCAATTGCAGCTTGCGTGTGGCTGCTTGTCCAAATTTTATATTTCAATTTTTTTACATAAATGAAAAAGTGGTTTCAACTGCTTCGTGAAGCTATTCGTGGCTCCGAAGAAAGTTTCACAGAAGGAAGCATCAATCGTGCTATATTTTTATTGTCGGTTCCTATGATCCTAGAGATGGTCATGGAATCTTTGTTTGCCGTAGTAGACATATTTTTTGTTTCAAAAGTGGGTATTGAGGCGGTCGCGACCGTTGGCCTTACTGAGTCTGTGATGACGCTGATTTATTCCGTTGCAATCGGACTGAGTACAGCTGCAACTGCAACGATCGCCCGTCGTGTTGGCGAAGGCAATACAGAAAAGGCCAGGCATGCAATTGGTCAGGTGATCCTGATCTCGCTCGGGATTTCCGCAGTCACTGCTTTGATAGGAACATTGTTTGCCTCTGACCTTTTACGGGTTATGGGTGCGGATTCCAAGGTAATTGAAACAGGTACTACGTTTGTCAGAATTCAGTTTCTGAGCAGTCCGGTCGTTGTTTTGCTTTATTCGCTAAGTGGAGCACTGAGAGGGGCGGGTGCCGCTTCAACGGCGATGCGCTCCCTGATCGTTGCCAATGGATTTAATATGCTTTTAGGGCCGTTGCTGATCTTTGGCATAGGACCATTTCCCGAACTCGGTGTGACGGGTGCGGCAGTGGCAACTGCCATTGGCAGGTCTATTGGTGTGGCGTATCAGTTGTATGCGCTAACCCGCGTCAATAAAGGACTAAGCCTGCTATGGGAAGATTTGCGCCCGCACAGAGAAACAATCCTAAGCATTGTAAAAGTGGCCGCAGGGGGGACAGGACAGTTCCTGATATCTTCTGCGAGCTGGATTTTCCTGACGCGTATACTTGCAGAGTTTGGTAGCGACGTTGTTGCCGGTTACACGATAGCGATCAGAGTGATCATGTTTACCTTACTTCCTGCCTGGGGACTGGCGAATGCGGCGGCAACGCTGGTGGGGCAAAATCTAGGGGCAGAAAAGCCGGAGCGTGCCGAAACCTCCGTCTGGCGATGTGCGATGTTTAACCTGATTTTCCTTTCCGGGTTAGCGGTATTCATGTTTTTCTCTGCGGAAATGATCATTGGCTGGTTTACATCCGAAGCCAAAGCCATCGAATTCGGTGCACTCGGACTTAAGGCATTTTGTCTTGGCTACGGTTTTTATGCTTACACTATGGTTGTTATCCAATCGTTCAACGGCGCAGGTGATACCAGGACGCCAACCGTTTTGAACCTGATCTGTTTCTGGCTTGTACAGATTCCGATGGCTTACATTTTGGCAATTGTGCTTGAGCTGGGCCCAATAGGTGTGTTTGCTGCGGTACCGAGTGCGGAAGCACTCCTTGCATTGCTGGGGATATGGAGGTTCAGACTGGGAAACTGGAAGCTGGTGAAAGTGTAGAAAGCTATCAGCGATTAGCTGTTGGCTGTTAGCTTCATTCTACGGACTAAATTACAGGATGGCATATTTCAATAGGCATGTTTGTCCATGAAAATAAAAAGCCGACGACCCAATCTATTAACGAGCCAACAGAAGAAACCAAATGTAGCTTTCTGTTGGTTTGTTTCTATAACAGGAATAAATTTTGGTACTTACGGCAAAGCTTTTAGCTAGCAGCGATTAGCCGTTAGTTTCGCCAATTTCGTTTACTAATGGGATCAAATTCTAGCTGCAGCGTTTCTTTGGAGACAAATTGCTAACGTCAATTGGCTAAAAGTTATTCAAAATCAAGCAAGCTAATGGCTATCAGTTGGTATTTTTTTTCGGTAATTATAAGAAGAACAGATTTGGGTATCTAAGTCCTTACAAGCTCAAAGGGGCTAACAGCCACCAGCTAAATATGAAAATAGAACAGATATACACGGGTTGCCTTGCACAGGGCGCTTACTTTATTGTCTCGAACGGCGAAGCCGCTGTGATTGACCCTTTACGGGAGACAGACACGTACGTGCAAAAGGCAGCTAAGGTGGGAGCGAAGATCAAGTACGTATTTGAAACGCACTTTCATGCGGATTTCGTTTCCGGGCATATTGATCTGGCAGAAAAGACAGGCGCTGAAATTGTGTACGGGCCAGGTGCTGAAACCGGGTTTAAGTCTCATACTGCTGTTGATGGTGAAGTGTTCAAGGTTGGGGATATCACGATTAAAGTTTTGCATACACCAGGGCACACATTAGAATCAACCTGTTATTTACTACTTGATGAAATCCAAAAACCAACTGCGCTATTCAGCGGTGATACGCTGTTTATCGGCGATGTCGGTCGGCCGGACTTAGCGCAAAAGGGTGAGCTGAATATGGATGATTTAGCCGGAATGCTTTATGATAGTCTGCGTAAGAAGGTGATGGTATTACCCGACGATATCATTGTTTATCCAGCCCACGGAGCGGGGTCGGCGTGTGGTAAAAATATGAGCAAGGAAACATCGGATACGCTGGGAAATCAGAAATTATTCAATTACGCGCTTCGGAGTGATATGACCCGGGCCGAGTTTATTGCGGAAGTTACAGAGGGGCTGGCAGAGCCTCCTCATTATTTTCCGGCAAATGTAAAAATGAACCAACAGGGTTATGAGAGCTTTGATGACGTGCTGGAGCGCGGAGATCAGGCTTTGTCTCCCGAAGCTTTTGAAGCGAAGGCAAACAATACAGGGGCTTTGATCCTGGATACGAGATCGGCAGAAGAATTTGCAAAGGGATTTATTCCAAATTCAATAAATATCGGTATCGACGGAAGCTTTGCTCCGTGGGTTGGAGCGCTGATCCCGGATTTGAAACAAAACCTTTTGATCATTACCGATCCGGGTCGGGAAGAAGAAGTGGTTACCAGGCTTGCGCGCGTTGGATACGATTTTACAATCGGGTATTTGAATGGCGGCTTTGAAGCTTGGATAAATTCTGGAAAGGAAACCGATTCTATTGAATCTATTTCGGCTTCTGAATTTTCTGAGCTTTATAAGGCAGACGATATAAAGGTAATTGATGTTCGAAAGCCAGCTGAGTATGAATCAGGGCATATCTCTGGAGCAGAAAACCTTCCTCTTGATAACATCAATGATCTGATGGAAGAGTTTCCAAAAAATGAAACCCTTTATATCCACTGCGCGGGCGGCTACCGCTCGATGGTCGCGGCTTCGATTTTGAAATCTCGTGGTTTTGATGATGTGGTGAATATTCAGGGAGGATTTGGTGAGGTTGCTAAGACTGATGTGGATGTGACCGCACGATCCCTGTGACCTTTCTGTTTAACCCTTTCAGGGTTGTGTTAGCTCTGTGCGTGGCGCGAAATCCCTGGGTTACATCCCCGGGGTACACCCGCGGTTACTAATATTTAACCCTTTCAGGGTTGTTGGCTCCGGATATAGGGTGTGAAATCCCGGGGGTTACACCCGCGGTTACTAATGTTTAACCCTTTCAGGGTTGTTGACTTTGGATATAGGGTGTGAAATCCCCGGGTTGAACCCGAGGTTAGTAATATTCAACCCTTTCAGGGTTGTCGGAAGCTATCGAGTGGGTTTTTTTACACCCCATACGTTGCCCGCGGGGTACTGTTTGCCAACCTTTCAGGATTTAGGGTAGTAAAGCAAACCCTGAAAGGGTTAAATCTACATAGCCATGGGCATCGCCCATGGCTATGTAATAGCAAAAGCCGAACCCCAACCCTGAAAGGGTTGAATAGTTTCCATTTAACAAAATTCAAATCAGAAACCTTTTTTCCATAATTTGAGTTTTGAATTAAATCTACTAATTTAGTATACTAAATAGTCAAATGGAAATTATTGAACTCATCCGTAAGCCGTGGCCATGGTATATTGCCGGACCGCTTATAGGTTTCACTGTACCTACACTATTGCTGTTGGGTAATAAATCTTTCGGGATTTCATCGGCACTACGTCATATTTGTGCGGCAGTAGTTCCTGCCAATATTTCGTTTTTTAAATACGATTGGCGTAAAGGGGCATGGAACTTATTCTTTGTTGCCGGAATTACCGTCGGTGGTTTTGTTGGGACGTTTTGGCTTGGCAATCCCGACGCGATTGTGGTAGCACCAGCCACTCAAAAGGCCCTCTCGGCATTGGGTGTTACGGATTTTAGTGGTCTGATGCCATCCGATCTGTTTGCCGTAACAAATATTTTCACTTTAAAAGGTTTGATCTTCCTGGTTTTTGGAGGTTTTCTGGTTGGGTTTGGTACGCGTTATGCCGGAGGGTGTACATCTGGTCACGCCATCATGGGACTTTCAAATTTACAGTGGCCTTCGTTGGTAGCGACCGTTAGCTTTATGATTGGTGGTTTCGCCTGTACGCATTTGATTCTTCCCTATTTGCTGGAAATCGTTAAATAATTCGAAGATTTGTTTTGTCATGAAAAATTCAATAAAAGAAATGCGTGATGCTCACGGCCTTCTTGAAGAAGAGCCATTACTCGCTGAAATTGATTGTTTTGATGGATCGAACCAGCAAAAAAAGCCGGAGGGATTTATTTCAAATCTTAAGTATCTGATCGTGGGAATTCTCTTCGGCATTGTTTTTATCAAAGCAGAAATCGTCTCCTGGTTTCGAATCCAGGAAATGTTTCGTTTCGATTCTTTTCACATGTATGGCGTAATCGGTTCTGCCGTTTTGGTTGGTTTGATTTCCGTTCAGTTAATAAAAAGATTTAGACTTAAAACGCTGGATGGAGAAAACGTAAGTATTCCGGATAAAACTTTTGATAAAGGCCAAATTTATGGCGGACTGCTTTTTGGGGTGGGCTGGGCTATAACGGGTGCTTGTCCTGGTCCTCTTTTTGCCCAGATCGGAGGTGGTTTTCTGGCTGTCATTGTAACCCTTTTGAGCGCTATTGCCGGAACCTGGACCTATGGAGCGTTAAGATCTAAACTCCCGCACTAATCATAGTTTTTTCGCAACCAGATACAACTGCTCGTCACCGAGACCAAACGGATCGGCCTCTAAATTTGCAAACGTAGCCGTTACCTCAAAACCTGCCCTGGCAAACATGTCGCAAAGCTCGGAAAGTGTATAAATATGCTGCCTGACAGTGTGCGTTACTTTTTCTTTTCCTGAAATGAAAGTTTGTTCTGCTTCGATGTATCCTCCTTCGGCGTGGTATTCATTTTGTGCGAGGTAAGTAATATCCCCCTTAACGGGCATCCAGTTTCGGGTCTGGTAATTGGGAAAAATACTTTCGGCAAGATTCTCCGTATGGATGGCAAAGTATCCTCCGGGAACAAGGACATCAGCGATTTTTTGGATAAATTTTCGAAGGTCATTCCTGGGGAAAAAGCTGAAACTGTTTCCGAAACAATAGGCGGCATTGAATTGCTGATCGCCAAAGTCGTAATCCAGGATATCTGCGCAGATCACGTCAATCGACAATTTTTCCGTATTCACCACCGATTGTAATTCATCACAATACTCAGTCGACAGGTCAACGCAGGTTAGGCTGGTGCCATTTTCTGCAAGTGGAATGGCGTGGCGACCGTATCCGGACAAAACATCCAGCACCCTGCTCCAATCCTGAATTTCGAGTACGTCATGCAGAAAATCAACTTCGTATTCGGTATATTCTTCGTCCTGATGAAGTTTCCAGGCACGTTGTGGGAGTCCGTTGAAATAAGTGTGGTACCAGGCCAAAGTTGTGTTGATTTAAGTAGATTGTCAAAAGTACCAATAGATGGTTAATTTTTGGGGCTAAAAACAAAAGAAGTCAACTTTTTGGAAGTTGACTTCTTAATCCCGCAGATGAAATTTAATGCGGAGCAACGGTCTTCTTGCAGCAATCCGGCAATTTATCATGCGCCTTTTTGTTGGCCAGCTGATCATCGGCGTCATATCCTGTATTGATAATCGTAGCCTTGATTGCCTCAGGGGTCGTTTTTTTAGGATTATACTTCACTGTAACGACCTTGTCGTCCAGGTCCAGATTGGATTCTTTCACACCTTTTGAAAGTCCCAGGGTACGTTCGATGCGGGCTTTGCACATTTCGCATACTGCCGTCGTTTTTATTTTGACAACTTTATCATCGTCCGTTTTAGCGATGCTGACGGTCACGAAGAGCGTGGCGACTAAGGAAAAAAATAACTGTTTCATGTTGTTGACTTTTAGCTTTTAGCCTAAGCTATTAGCTGTGTTGTATTTAAATTTGAACTTGATTTTCTCTGGTAATTCTCCGAAAAAATGATTTTCGGCAAAATTTAAAATCTCTTTTTTTAGCTAATGTTGGCTAATAGCTCACAGATAGTCGCTCCTAATGGTTGTGCGAGGTCGTGTCTGCGTTTGCCATGGCTACTTCCTGCAAATCCATTTTACAGACCGGACATTTGCCCGCTTCCGTGTATGTTTTTTCACCCTCACACTTCATTGGGCAGACATATTTTTTTGCTTCTGCCACCGCTGTTTTGGCCTGGGTTTCTGTTGTTGACTTTTTCTCATTGCCAGAGCATGAAATGAAAACGAAAAAAAGTGATGCTAAGAGTAATTTGTTCATGGGAAACTTTATTTTCTTTTTTTGAATAAACTGTATTGAACTGTGAAACAGGCAGGATAAGTCAGTCGTTGCCGACCCTATCCAGGGTTTTTCGGTTTAAAGCACCGCCTTTTTTATATTCGCCGGGCGTCATTCCCGTCACTTTTTTGAACTGATTGCTCAGATGCGCCGTGCTGCTGTAAGATAGTCGCCAGGCCATTTCGCTCAAAGTTAATTCATTGTATGAAAGCCATTCTTTTATTTTTTCAACTTTTTGTGCGATGATATAATGTTCAATTGTCTGGCCGGTTTCTGCCGAAAATAGATTGCTAAGATAAGAATATTCGTATCCGGTTTTTTGAGACAAATAGTCCGAAAAATTGAGTGCCTGAGGTTTATGCCCCTTAAAATATTGTACTTCGTCAATTACTAAATTTTTAATGTGCTCTGCCAGCGCTTCTTTACGGTCGTCCAGTAATTCGAAACCGTTTTCTTCCAGCACGTTTTTAAATTCCCTAAGTTGATCAGGAGTCAACTCGGAAACCGTCTCAACTTTTCCCAGTTCCATTTGAGTTACAGCAATGCCCAGCCTGGAAAGTTCGTCTCCAACCACGCGCTTGCAGCGATCACAAACCATATTTTTAATAAGTAATTTCATCGTTATTTAATTTTTTGAACTGTCCTTTGACCTTTCTCCGTTCGTCCCTTCTGGCTTTCCTACATTTGTCTATTTTATTATTTTAAACCGCATTCCGGCATAAATCATTCGGCCAACAACCGGTCCCCATACCATACCCGCGTCAAAGTTTTTGCCAAACGGATCGGCCGCGCCCATGATCGGGTTTCTTTGTCTGTAATTATTCAGGTTTTCACTACCCAGATAGATATCCCATTTAGGGAAAGTTCGCGTTACCTGCGCATTTACGTTAAAGAATGCAGGCGCATTTGTTGACTCAAAAACCGTAATTACCCCGTGCTCCGTGTGATCGCTCAGAGGTCCCATGTAAGGTAACCGTCGTTTTCCATTCCACTGAACCGTGGCGTCGAATTTCCATTTGTCGTATGGCAATGCGTACCCAGCATTGAAAAGCACCCTGTCCCGGCTCACCATCATTCTAGGAAGTAACTGATTTTGATTAAGTTCATCGGTCAGAGTCTGTTTAACATCAAACAGGCGATAGGCGAGTTTTAATTCAAATCTTTTTAAGGGAGTCGCGTTAACTTCAGCTTGAAAACTGTTGGCGTACGCTTCTCCTTTAAGATTGTAAAAGCGAATGTACTGTGGATTTTCAAGATCTGCGATTAACTGGTTTTCAAAGCGGGTTTGATAAAAGTCGACGATCACATTTCCTTTCATGTTCCCAAGGTTCCATTCTCTGGTCAGGCTTGCCCCATAATTCCAGGAGATTTCGGGTCTGATTTTTTCCAGGAAAGAGACCGTTCGCCAGCTGACCAGATTACCGTAATATTCAGCCAAAGGATTGGCTACACGAAAGCCGCGGCCCGCAGAAGCCCGTAACGTAGTTTGACTGGAGAGGTTGTATTTTAAATGTAATCTGGGCGTCCATTGCGTGCCATAAAGATTGTGTATATCTACTCGACCGCCCGCTACGACAAGAAATTTATCAAGATGATTGTAAGTGTATTCGAAAAATGCCCCTGGAACAGATTCTTTTCTTATTCGGATAATGTCCTTGTATGCCTCATTATAATCATCAAGTAAGTAACTGAGTCCCGTTTTGTACGCGTGATTGGTGTTTCCAATGATCGATTGATAGATCAGATTTCCGTATAGGGTTTTCTGTTTGGCATCATAGTCGGCAAAACCAAAATACGATTTGGAATCATACACCGACGCACTCATGATAAGGCCAAGTCCTTTGTAAGGTTTGTCGGGGAAAAGGCGGGCGATTTTAGAAAAGACCTCATAACGGTTGATATTGGCACCAAATCCGTATGCTTTGGCGGTTCCCTTCATTCCAGGCCGGAAGCTGGTTTGCCCTCCGGTCCGGTCTTCGTACAATGCCTTTACTCCAAATTGGGCCATCATTTTGTCGCTCTGATATTTCCATCGATTGATGACATTAGCCTGTGAATACAGAGGCATATCCAAAAAGCCATCTTTGTTATTATCGATCCGGGTGCGGAGTGCACTTCCATGTGTCAACAAACCAGTGCTCCATTTTTTGTTGATTTGACGGGCAAGATTTAGATTCAATTCGGTACGGCCAAAGTTATTGACATACGTATTGAAATAGAGTTTTTCCCTGCTATCCGGTTTTTGCAGCTCTACATTGATCTGTCCAGTCATGGACTCATATCCGTTCACGACAGAACCTGCGCCTTTGCCCACATCGATGGATTGAATCCAGCTGCCGGGTACAAAGTTCAGGCCAAATGTGGTGGACAAACCACGGATCGAAGGAATGTTTTCAACGTTGGTCTGAATATAGGTTCCGTTAAGCCCAAGCATTTGGATCTGCTTGGCTCCTGTAACGGCATCACTGTACGAAACGGAAACAGAGGCGTTCGTTTCAAAACTTTCGGAAAGATTACAACAGGCTGCCTTTGCCAACGCACGACTCGTGATAATTTCGGTCTGATGGGGAGAAAGTCGGTCAATGGAGCTCGCTCCGGCGGTAACTGTGACCTCTTTCAGCGTCTGATCACTTTTTAGCACAATCAGCAGTTCGCTTTCTGAGCTGATTCTGATCGTATCGTTTTGAAAACCAACATAGCTGATAACCAGTATGTTTGATTGAACTACCCTGGGAATAAGAAATTTCCCAATCGTGTCGGTTGAAGTTGCCTGGGTAGTGCCAGCCCAATAGACATTGGCACCGGTAAGGGGTTTAAGCTTATTGTTGGTTTTTGCCTGTTCGTAAACAAACCCGCCGACACGTTGTGCCCAAAGAGGCGTGGAGATCAAAAACAGGGTCAATCCTGCGAGATATCGTAACATAATCTGATAGACATAGATAAATAAAAACCGGAGGTACTCCGAAAGGAATTGGAAACCTCATTAATTCCTAATAATCAATATCTTATATCAAAAAGGACTGTACGAAGGAAAGCATACTTCGCCCATGAAAGAGCGACGAGAAGGATATTATTTTGTTGGAGGAAACGTAAGCTCCCGGGTTGGTCCATTCCGAAATAATGAATCGGAACGATTGCATAGACCATAACAGGTCTCCTGCAAATACTTTCATTGACTTAACTAAAGCTGGCCCTTGAACAGAGACGGCATCAACTTTTTCAAATTTCTGGTTGTCTTTGCAGCAATCCGTTTTTTTGAAAAAAGTGCCTTTGGATTCCTTTAAGGCTCTGCTTTTTTCGCAGCATGAAGAAGCAATTTTACGGCCGTCTGATTTTACTTTTGATTCTGAAACAAACTGTACCGATTTCCCCCGCATCATGCATTGATGCTCTATGAACCCGAATCCGGTACTGCTAAGCAGAACCAGGAAGGCCATAAACAGGGTAATCGATTTGTGAAGTTTGTTTTTCATTTCTGGCTTTGAGCAATGAGCCGCGCGGCGGACCGTTGTGGGCTATTAGCTTTGTTGTACTTCTAAATCTTAAATTGACATATACATTCTGCAAAGTTACTGTATATCAATTGATTTGCTGAGCATTGTAGCCTGCTTTTTTTACTAATTCGGCAACTTCTCCGGCAGATTGGCTGGTAATTACCGTCAGGATGCGGTCAGCACTTTCCAGGTCCACCTGCCAGTTTTCGATATTTTCGTCGGAATTAAGAAAAGGTGTTACCGTTGCAACACATCCGCCACACTTTATATTGGTCTTGAATTTTATCGTTTCCATTGATTTTTGATTTTACTTGGTCACAAAGGTCGTTATTGTAATTATTAAAATATTACAGAATTCAGGGGAGATGTTGCAGAGTTTTTGGATTTGGAGAATTCAAGTGAGTGTCACGGATGCACGAATTGACACTAATCTTTTGCTGAAGATTGAGGCTGGGGAAATGATAGACAACTGATGCTAATTACTGATTTTTCATTTAGCCACGAAGGGCACTGCCGTCTTGATATTAGTATTTTTTTAGATAGCTCACTTTTGGTAAGCTTCGAAGATCTCCTAATCCAAAATTTCAGCTCGATTGTAAATATCTGCAAGTAAAATAGAGCACTCGCCGATGATGATACTTTCATCTTTCTCGGTGTATGTGTGACTTAGCCATTCTGCTTCACTAAGCTTTTTGATCACTTCTATCTTCTTCTTTTTGGAGGAGACTAAAACATACTCCCGGAAAGTAGGTATTGTTTTGTAGCAGTCAAATTTTTCGAGGCGATCGTAGCTCTCGGTAGAATCTGATGTTACTTCAATGATGATTTCAGGGTTTTCAAGTGCATCCAGCCCCCTTGGAGACTTTTCGTATTTAGGTTTTTGGCATACTATAACCAGGTCGGGAATTGTATACCTGTCGCAATCTTCGACTTTGATAAGTTGGTCGCTCGTAAAAATAATGCAGCCTTTACCCTTTAGGCAAAATCCAAGTTGGATCATCAAGTTAGCTGCCACTATATTATGTGCAGGCTGCGCGCCCGCCGTCGAGACGATTTCACCGCCGTGATATTCCAGTTTTACATCTGATTTGGCAAGCTGGTCAAAATATTCTTATTTCGTAACCAATGTTTCCGTTTGCATAAAATACCATCTATGGTGTTGATGAAAGCAATCAAAAATAAACTTAAATACGGATGTTACAAAGGAGGTAGTAGCTTTTGTAACGCTTATTCAATCCAGATAACCGGATTCCGGATCGGTAAATTCCTGATTACTTCTTCTACCTTGGGTGCGTGATCCAGTTTTTTCCAGGTATTCAGCCAATTTTGATTTTTTAATCCGGCGGCTCCAAATGCAAGGAATGGATGAGCGACGGGCCAATTTTCCCAGTACATGACATCGGGTTTAAGCTCCCACTTGGATTTGTCTGCAACGAAAGGATAGAGATATTCAATTCCTTTCTTGATTCCCCTTCCATTTTCTGTCTGATATTTCCATAAGTCTTCACTTTTTGTCGACAGGATTTGGCATATCATGGCTATCGCATCGAGGTTAAATAGCGAATATCCGTAGGGTTTGGTACGTTTTAATTCGAGTGGAAAGCTTCCGTCAACTGCCATCTGGCCGGGAAGAAGGAGGGTTTTATATCTGTTTTTGCAAAATTCAAGAACTTGTTGGTCGCCTGTTAGTGAAGCAAAAGATGCTACCTGCATCACCCAGCATGTGCCATGGTTATTTTTGGCCTCCATTTCATCTTTTCCATATTGATGGGAAGTAAGCCATTTGATGTAGTCATCGAACCATTTTTTACCAGCAGCGAATTGAATTTTGTTTATTGAGTTATCTCTCTCCATAACCTTCATCGCCTGTGCTACCTCCATCAGGTGGATCGTGTCGATGATTCCTATTCCTCGTCCTGTCATTCTGCCTTTTATGGCCTGGGCGTACAGCAGTGAAGGGTTCATGCGGGTCTCAGGATTGACAAACCAGGCGTCAATATGCTCAAAAGCTTTTTTTACGTACTTTTTATCTCCCGTTATTTTGTATGCTGATGCCAGTGAACCCACAATCTGGCTAAAACGAATCATCGCCAGGCGGTGCGCTACGAAGTTTTGGGGATTCGTCAAACCATCGCGCTGAATATAAGGACTATTGGGGTTTAAGGAATCTGGCCACCAGTAGTCACCTTCTGAATAAAAGTCATGTGGGGTACCGGCGCTCCGCGAACAGGTTTCAGCGGTAACGGTAACAGGCTTTTGTTGCATGGCCCACGATGCTTTGTCGAGAATGTGCTTTCGAAGCGTTGATGTAATTTCCTGTTTGAAATTGATCGTTTGAGCGGGACAAGCAAACGAAATGAATGTCAGAAATAGTAAGGTAATGCGCGTTATCATTTCAGAGTGTCTGGAGGAAAAAATCCACTTATAATGCTTCTGATTACATGACTCCAATTCACAAACCCAGCCCTTAACCCGGCCGCCGTTTCCCGGTCATCATAAGCGGGCTCCACGTAAACGTAAGCTGTTCATGACAACAGAAACCGAGCTGAGCGCCATTGCGGCACTGGCAATCATCGGGTCCAGTAAAAACCCATTGAAAGGATACAATACCCCAGCTGCCAGCGGGATGCCGATCAAATTATAGATAAAGGCCCAGAAAAGGTTCTGTTTGATCGTGGAGACCGTTTTTTTAGATAATCTCAGCGCTTTTGGTAACGTAAGCAAATCGGATGTAATCAATGTCATTTGAGCAACATCCATCGCCACGTCGGACCCTCTGCCCATGGCTATGCTCACATTTGCCTGAGCCAATGCCTGAGAGTCATTGATCCCATCGCCCACCATTGCTACGATTTTACCGGCCGCCTGTAATTTTTTCACAAATTGCATTTTGTCATCTGGCTTTATTTCAGCCTGGTAATGCGTTATTCCGACCTCCCTAGCCACGGCGGCTGCCGTTTGTTTATTATCTCCCGTAAGCATGTATACTTCGATGTCAAGTTTCTGAAGCGCGCGTATCGCTTCCGCAGAAGTTGTTTTCAGCTGGTCGGCGATGGCGACTATGGCGATATTTATTCCCTGGGCACTTATACCAATGACAGTTTTTGCAGCATCTGCGAGCAAGGATGCTTTTTTTGTCAGGTCGTTATTAAAAGTAACTCCTTCTTGTTTTAGCCATGAAAGCGTTCCGATCAGATATTTTCTTTCATTGACTACTCCATGTACGCCAAATCCTGTTTCCGAATGGAACTCAGAGACAGTCGGAGCTGTTCCTGGTGCCAGATAGCTGGTAATGGCTTGTGCAAGCGGGTGTTCAGATTTGCTTTCCAGTGCCCTGATTGCGGCGAGAAATGCATCTTTGTCTTTCAGGCCGTCGACCCACTCCCAATCTGTAACCTTTGGTCGGCCTTCTGTAATAGTGCCGGTTTTGTCCAAAACGACAGCATTTACTTCATGCGCTCTTTCAAGGCTTTCTGCGTCACGGATTAGTATGTTGTTCTGCGCGCCTTTTCCCACACCCACCATGATTGCCGTGGGCGTTGCAAGCCCCAGCGCACAGGGACAGGCGATAACAAGAACGGAAACAGATGCCATCAATGCATGTGTGAGGGCATTTTCACCTCCAAACAGCATCCATGCAATAAATGTGATCAATGCAATTCCAATCACAACCGGCACAAATATTCCGGCTATTTTATCCACAAGTCGCTGAACAGGAGCCTTACTGCCCTGGGCCTGTTGCACAGTCCTGATAATCTGGGCAAGCACGGTGTTTTTGCCAATTTTCTCTGCACGAAAATTGAAACTTCCCTGCTGGTTAATCGTTCCTGCAAAAACCGGGTCTCCGGTCTTTTTTTCTGCCGGCAGTGGCTCCCCGGTCATCAGGCTTTCGTCGACGTAGGAATGTCCGCTCACAACTTTGCCGTCAACGGGAATTTTTTCACCAGCTCTTATCACAATCTCATCTCCCAAAAGAACATCTTTCGCTGTAATTTCAACTTCTGAATCACCGTGTATTACCCTGACCGTTTTTGGCTGAAGGCCGATGAGTTTTTTTAGTGCATCCGAAGTGTTGGTTTTGGCTCTTTCCTCAATAAGCTTGCCCAAAAGGATGAAAAAGATAATCACCGAAGCCGATTCGAAATAAACATGCGGGTGAAGGCCCCTTACATGCCAGAATTGTGGATAGATCGTATTGAAAGTGCTGAAAATGAATGCTATTCCTGTGCTCAGCGCAACCAGCGTATCCATATTGGCTTTACCATGAAGCGCCTGTTTCCAGGCATTTACAAAGAAACCGCGTCCAAATATGATCAGAATTGGCAATGTCAACGTCATCATGATCGCGTTGCCGTATTTCAGATCCATCATAAACATGCCAATCGCGACGATCGGCACGTTTAATAAGCCTGTCCAAAGGGTTTTGTTTTTTAATTTTTGATAACCCTCTGCCTGGATTTTTTCCTGCTCGGCTATGGCGTCGTTTTCGTCATCTTCAATTATAAATCCGTATCCAATTCCATGAAGGACTTGATCCAAATCTACCAGTGACGTGATTGCAGGATCATATTCTACCCATGCCGACTGGTTTGCATAATTAACTCCTGCATCGCCTACACCCACTGTATGCTTCAACATAGATTCAACACTCACCGCACAGGAAGCGCAGGACATGCCTGTGACCGGAAGTGTCTTCTTTTGCATTTTAGCTATTATTTCCATATCAATTTAATCTTCTGCACAAAGGTAAGTCGGGGGTATTGCCTTTGTGTTGTAGAATTATGTGCTTAGCTTACATCATTACGTGTGTTTCAGGCAAGGCGTGTTCCATTTGGAACAGGGAAATCAGGCGATGTAAGGATTACTTCTCCGTCGGGTAATACGAAACCCGTGGTCAATACTTCCGATCTGAAATCGGCGATTTGTTTGATGGGGAAATTGACAACACATAAGACCTGTTTGTCAAGCAGGTTTTCCTTTGAATAGCGTTTGGTAATCTGCGCCGAACTTTGTCTTATCCCAATCTCTTCGCCAAGGTCTATCCAAAGTTTAAAGGCCGGTTTACGAGCTTTTGGGAAATCTTCTACACGGATGATCGTGCCTGCCCATAGCTCGACATTCTCAAAATCCTGCCACGTTATTGTATTCATAAATCGTTGCTACTATTAAGTCTGTGGTTAATAATCGGATTTTTACATTATAATGTTCCCGGCCGATGCTTTAATTGAGGTCATTAATCAGGAAAATCACATCTTTTAGTATGAAAAACTCAACTCTGTCGATTCTAATGCTTACGTTTTGCCTGGTTTATTCTGCCTACGGTCAGAAATCCATTTCGTTTTATGTAGGAACAGGGGATAAAGCCGAAAATTCAGTGATCACGCTCTGTGAGCTGAATTTAGCAACCGGGCAAATAACCAGGATCGATACGTTTTACAATGCCAAAGGGCCCGGTTATGTCGCGATTTCTCCAAACAAAAAGAATTTGTATGCAGTTTCGGGGGCCAATAATATCACAGCCTACGCGATTCAACCGGATAAAAAATTGAAATTATTAAATAGTCAGTCGTCGGAAGGAATGAACCCTTGCCATGTTTCTGTGCATCCGTCTGGCAAAATGGCCTTTTCAGCTAACTATACAGGAGGGAGTTTTACAGCTTATACTTTAAAGCCGGACGGCGGAGTAAATCCTGCAACTTATACTGAGCAATATACCGGCTCCGGACCCAATGCACAACGCCAGGAAAAAGCGCATGCGCATTTCGCATCAGCTAGTCCTGACGGCAAATATGTGTACGTGGCCGACCTGGGCAGCGATAAAATTATGAATTATGTGGTGGATGTTAAAACGGGCAAACTTACTCCAAATCCGGCACAACCTTTTTTTACAGCCAAGCCCGGATCTGGTCCAAGGCACTTTGCCATGCTTCCCAGTGGGAAGTCGTTTTTCCTTTTAAACGAACTGGAAGCAACGCTCACGGCGTGTTCGCTTGACAAACAAGGTGTTATCACTGAGCTGGCCACATACCCGACGGTACCCGCAGGATTAAAAGGAAACACCAGTGCTGCTATTCACCTGCATCCAAATGGCAAGTTTGTGTACGTGTCGAATCGCGGACATAACTCGATCAGTTCCTTTAAGATATTAGCTGATGGAAAACTGGAAAAGGTTGATGAAATCACGAAATCAATTTCCATTCCACGCGATTTTAATATTGATCCTACCGGAAAATACATGATCGTCGCCAATCAGAACGCGGATAATTTGGTTGTTTATGATGTGAACGATAAAACCGGGAAACTTACTTTCAAAACGGAAAGCATCGCGATAAAAGCACCGATATGTGTAGCATTTCTTTGAGTTAATTGCCCATTCCTCGAATTGATTGAGCTTTGTATTCGGAAGCTGCTATGGTAATGCGAGTTGCCAAACTTCCTGAAACTAATAAACTTTCAAACTTCTGAAAACTATAAGAATTTGCTCTATAATTTCTTGATTTGCTTGTTTTTATAATAATTCAAAAAGTCATCCAGCTGGTCTACAGGCATTTTTCTGGCGATGATCTTTTTGTTTTTATCCAGCACATAAATCGTTGGCGTCGTAACCACATCAAATTTTCGGTTGAAGTCGTATTGTTTTAATGTGTCAAATGTATTGATCAGTTCTTCAAGATGATAAGTCGTTAAAAATGACTTCCATTCTTCGGCATTGTGCTCAGTAGAAATAGTCATTACTTTTATTCCGACGGCCTTATTTTTATCATAAAAGGCTTTCAGTTTCGGCGCGGATTCTTTACAGTGCCCGCAGGTAGGTGCATAAAAGAAAAGAACGGTGTAACTGGCATCAATTGCCTGTACGCTTATTTTTTTACCAGCGGCATCGGCGAGAGCGAGGGCAGGGAAGGTTTTGTTGACCAACAGCGGTTTTAAGGTATTGACTTTCTCAGCAATTCTTTTCTTCGATTCATCTGAAACCCCCATTTCACCGGATAGGTAATACTTTTCGGCGATGTGAACCCAGAGATCTTCCGTCCCAACTGTTTTTGGGTTTTCATATTGATTGGCGATGTAGAAAACCACACGTGACTTGGCTACCTCATTGACAGAGGCTTTTTTGATGATCCAGTCGGCGTCTTTGATGAGGGAATCGGGCGTCTGCACGACAAGATTTTTGATGTAGCGATCCAGTTTCGGTTCCAAAAACGGTGTTTTCAGCGTTCGTGGATCTGAAAAGTCGAAGTTATCCCAATAATGCGCTTTGTAATAATTGAATACCCAAAGTGAGTCGGTTTTACCATTGGCCAGTTTTGGAGCAGGTGGTATTTCCGGTTCGGACGACATTTTTAGAAGCTTAACAGCAAACATTTTTTCATTGTCCTTCATGAATTTTTGCCGGTACAACTTGAAGCCATCCCTTATCTCTTTGATTTTGGCATCGTTCTTTTCCTTTTGGTAATCTTCTATTTTCTTTTCATTTCTAATGATCTCATTCTGATATTCGTAGAAAATTTCGTTTTCCCTGGAACCCTTAACGGTCATATGTCCGATGATGTCAGTGGTGTCCGTTGATATCGAAAACCGTGGCTCTTTGCCCGAATACAGAAGTTCGATCCAGCGGCTGTTCCCTGGAAAAAGTACGACATAAAGGCCGCCGGGTAAATCTTCCTTGCCTTCAAATACGATCAAACCATTTCCGTCAGCCTTCGCAGTATCCTTTGGCATAAACTGCGTGCTGCTTCCGTTGTAATGGCCAATAATAAATGTGGAATCCTTAAAGCCTTTAATGGTTGTTTCGATTCGGAATCCCTGAGCGAAGGTGGTGCTTACAAATCCAGCGGAAATCAGAAAGACAAGAAAGAAAGTGCGGATACAATTGTTCATCAGAAAAATAACAGGTTGCCTGTGTGCTGTTTAATATATTATGCCAATCTTTACTTTACAGCCTCCCAAAACCAGTTGGTTGGCTAATTAGCACCAGATTTGCAAATGGCAAATTTAAACTGAAAACGATTATTTCTACCAGCTCTTGTTCAAATGTTTTATTTTCTTTCCAAAACCCTTGATTTTTTGGTAATGCCTTTCAGTATTGGCTTCATTTTGATGCTTTATTCAATATTGACGAAGAATTTGAGAAGGAAAAAGAAAACAGGTGTTGCGGCTTTTGTTATTCTCTTTTTGATTTCCAATACGTATCTGGTCAACCAGGCGTTCCTGTGGTGGGAACCGAAACCTGCTGACATAAATGAGACCACCCAGGTTTACGAGGTTGGCGTAGTTCTTTCGGGCGGTTTGACCAGTTTTTCTAAATTGAAGGCAGATCATGTTGAGCTTGGACAGCATGCCAACAGGTTTTACAACGCGTATCTGCTTTACAAAGCGGGTAAAATAAAGAAAATTTTGATCACGGGCACAAGCCCGGATTCATGGATCGCAGCTGGCAAAGGGGAAAGCAGGCAGGCAGGTCAGGTGCTGGTAAAATGGGGTGTTCCAGCGAGTGATATACTGATTGAAGAAAAGGCACGAAATACTAGAGAAAACGCCACTTTTTCAGCTAAAATCATTCAATCTCAGTTTTCCGGTGCGAAAGTGTTGCTCATTACATCTGCTTACCACATGCGCAGGTCACTCGGATGTTTTGAAAAGGCCGGGGTCAATGTCGATTATTTTCCCACTGATTTTTACGGAGTTGCAAACGTGAATAAATTCAGGCACTTTGTTATACCGAGTGCTGAATCAGCCGAATATTTTGATCTGCTATGGCACGAATGGATCGGTTATATCAGCTATAAAATTGTGGGTTACTGTTAGGCATTTTGAGAAATAATAAGTCCAAAGCACTAATCATGCTTTGGACAAACGCTGAATTGCATCAGACGCTTAATATTTTTACCATTCGCAGAAGATCCTCATTGATCGGTTTGGGAAGGCGGATGGTATCTTCAAATGGCGTGTAAACCAATTCGTTATTGATAATCCCAGCCATTACGTTCTTTTCCCCAGCCAGCAATCCTTCCAAGGCACCTAATCCCAGGCGGCTCGCAAGAATACGGTCGTAGGCAGACGGCGGCCCTCCGCGTTGGGTATGCCCAAGTGTGGTTACCCTTATGTCCGCGTTTTCATCCACCTGTGATTTGATTTTTTCAGCTACTTCAAGTGCGCTGCCTTCACCGTCACCCTCGGCAACGACAATGATCGAAGACGATTTGGAACGGCTCCATCCCTGCTTCAGCGTTTCAACGACCTCTGAAATGGGTGTTAACACTTCCGGTACCATTACCAATTCTGCCCCTCCCGCAATTCCTGACTGTACTGCGATGTATCCCGAGTCTCTTCCCATTACTTCAATGAAAAAGATACGGTCATGAGAGCTGGCGGTATCGCGTATACGGTCGATGGCGTCAAGCGCTGTGTTAACTGCTGTGTCAAATCCGATGGTGTAATCGGTTCCATATAGATCGTTGTCAATTGTTCCCGGAGCGCCAACGGTGGGAATACCATATTCGTTACCAAAAATCATTGCACCTGTGAAAGTTCCATTTCCACCAATCGCAACAAGGCCTTCGATACCATGTTCCATCAGGTTGTCGTAAGCTTTTTTTCTTCCTTCGGGCGTGATAAACTCTTTACTTCTGGCGGATTTCAGTATCGTTCCTCCGCGTTGTACTATATTGCTAACCGAGTGGGACTCCATTTTATAAACGTCACCGGCAATCATTCCACTGTATCCTCTTCTAATTCCATATACTTCAATTCCATGATACACAGCTCCACGCACAACCGCCCTGATACAGGCGTTCATGCCAGGTGCATCTCCTCCTGAGGTGAAAACTCCAATTCTTTTCATTTATATATCGGGTTACTAAAAATCAATTTTGGGTACAGATCGTTTTTACACTTAAAGGCACAATTTCTGCAAATTTATCCGGTATTTTCCTAAATTATAAAACCTATTTCGCAATTCTATTGAAAAAATACCACAATAAGATTCAAATTTAACATCTTAAACATATATCAATACATCTATATTTGCGCTGGTTAATGAAAATTTAATGTTAAAAACCGAACATTGATTTAACTATTGTGATTGAAAAGTCATCTTTGTAACCGAATTCCAAAACGAAACTGATCTTTAACCCAAAGGCTTCCTGTTTAATATTAATAAAATGAAAAATTTGATTTCCTGGCAACGCATCTGGCCCCATCTTATCGCAGTTATCGGTTTTATGGTTTTGTCTCTGACCTATGTTTCACCAGTGCTTCAGGGCAAGAAGTTGAATATGCATGATGACAAACAAGCCAAGGCAGCCGCCAGGGAAGTCGTTACCTATCATGACAAGACGGGGGAGTGGTCGTCCTGGACCAATAGTATGTTTGGCGGAATGCCTGCGTACATGATCGCAGGAGATTATCCAACCAGTATTTCTACCAAAATCGGACAAACAGTTAACAAAATTCTTCCTGCACCAGCCAATTATCTGCTGATAGCGTTGGTTAGTTCGTATTTGCTGTTTTTGGTGATTGGCGCAGGAAGCTGGCTCTCTGCCATTGGAGCCATTGCTTTTGCCTTCGCGTCTTTCAATTTGATAAGTCTGGAGGCAGGTCACGTTTCCAAAGTCATTGCAATTGGCTATGCTCCCGGCGTACTGGCAGGTGTGTTGCTGGCATTTCGCAGGAACTGGCTTGTGGGAGCTGCAGTGACAGCGGTATTTTTATCTCTTGAACTTTATGCGAATCACGTTCAGATCACCTACTATCTGGGTATTTCAATTATTGCTCTTGTAGCCATCGAAGGATTTTCTCTTATAAAAAAAGGAGAAATCAGGAAGCTTGTGTTTGTCATTGCCGGCCTTGGATTTGCGGCGGCAGTCGCAGTAAGTAACCATACAACCCGCCTGTGGAATGCTTATGACTATACCAAGGAAACCATCCGTGGTAAACCCGAATTGACTCCACCCGCAGGAGCGGCGGTAGAAGTGAATCAAAATGGACTGGATAAGTCTTATGCATTTAACTATAGTTATGGGATAGCGGAAACGCTTACTTTGCTGATTCCCGGTATATACGGAGGTGCTTCATCGGGAGCCCTTTCTACCTCTTCGGAAACTTATAAGGTTCTGACCAACAAAGGAGTTGATGCGGGAAATGCCCAAAGTTTTATCAAACAATTGCCGCTCTACTGGGGAGATCAACCGCAAACAGGAGGACCCGCTTACGCAGGTGCAATTGTGTTCTTTCTGTTTATCCTTGGGATATTCATCATAAAAAGTCCTCTGAAATGGTGGTCGGTCGGATTGGTCTTGCTTTACGTCGTTTGGGCTTGGGGTAAAAATTTCGCGCCGGTGAATTACCTGTTTTTCGATTATTTTCCGATGTATAACAAGTTCAGGGCTGTTACGATGACGCTTGCCCTTGCCCAGTTGATGATGGTTGTACTTGCTGTAATGGTCTTGAACAAAATCAACAGGCGAATGATCACCTGGGAGCTGCTTCAACGTCCTTTTCTGATCAGCCTCGGAATCACTGGCGGCATTACGTTGATTTTGTCTTTGATGCCTGGTGTTTTCTTTGATTTTCAATCTGCCTCAGATGCTGGATCAGCGTCATACTTTTCGCAGCTAACCAATGACCAGGCTTTTGGCCAGCAGATTATTAATTCTATTGTTCAAGACCGGTCGGGAATGGCGCGCGGTGATGCATTCCGTAGCCTGATCTTTATTGTGTTGACGGCCGGTCTCATCTGGCTTTGGATGAAGGAAAAGATAAAACCTGCGATTTTATATCTCTCACTGATCGTCCTGATGATTTTTGACACATTTGGGGTTGACAAACGATTCCTTAATAATGAGGATTTTGTAAGCGGCTACACAGTTGATAACGCCAATGCTGCCTCGCCTGCCGATGAACAAATTCTAAGCGATCCGGACCCTGACTATAAGATTTTGGATCTTTCAGCACAACAGGGACCGTTCAACAGCGCGGAAGCATCATATTTACACAAATCTTTGGGAGGTTACCATGGGGCCAAGCTACGTCGTTACCAGGAGTTGTTTGAAAGGCAAATTGCCAAGCAAAATGCGAATCCGGGAATTCTGGCGATGCTAAACAACAAGTACATGCTTTCCGCAGATGACAAGGGCAATAAAATAGCCATTCCCCAGCCTGATGCTCTGGGCCATGCATGGTTTGTGAAGAGCTATAAAGTCGTACCGAATGCCGATGCTGAAATGGCTGCACTTGATTCATTAAAACCAAAAGACGAAGCTGTTTTGGACCAGCGTTTTGGGAAAACGGTTGAAGGGCTCGCCCTGAACCGCGATTCAACTGATAAGATCAGTTTGATCACTTACAAACCCAATGAACTTGTTTATGAAAGTAGTTCAAAAAGTGAGGGTCTGGCCGTATTTTCAGAGATCTATTACAATGTCCGTGATGAGTGGAAAGTAACCATAGACGGAAAGTCAGCAGATATGTTCCGGGTTAACTATGTTTTACGTGGACTCAGGATTCCGGCGGGTAAGCATAATATTGTATTCAAATTCGAACCCGTCTCGGTTATTGCCGGCAGTAAGGTTGATCTGGTAAGTTCACTGCTTCTGGTGGCCCTGGTTGCCGGTGCTGTATTTGTTTCGGCGAGAACTAAAACCACCTGATTAAACTTTTGAAACAGATACAATGCGCTGAACTCCCCGATCGGATGTTCAGCGCTTTTTTATATCGTTACCGGTCGGCTGTTCAATACATAGCAACAGCCTGGTCAGGTAAGGAGGTATTCACTATATGAGAATGTAATTCCTTTGGATGTTGATGTTTTGACTATTCGTTACAAGGGTAGATTAAACTTTCTGTCGCCTTAATCCTTTGACAAAAAAGCGTTTAGTAAATCTGTTTGCCCAATGAAAGCCAAGAATACGATTGTTTTATATCTGATAGGCTGCCTGTTATTGACAATGACGACGTCGGCTGTTTTTACCCCACAAAACCGGGTTTTCAGATCAGAGATGATGCCAGCGAAAGTGCTGCGTTACCTCTATGTTGCTACACCTGGTGTCAGAAATTATCTCGGCTATGGTGGCCACGGGATACAGGTTTTTGATATTGACAACAATCATAAGTTTGTGAAATTTATTCCTACAAAAGGATTTAGTAAGTCCGGAAAACCCTCCAATGTAAAAGGTGTGGACGTCAGCATCCCTTTGAACTGCATTTATATCAGCACATTGGAAGCGATTCAATGTATCGACCTCACCACGGAAAAGCTGCTTTGGGAAAAGGAATATGAAGGTGGCGTTGACCGGATTTCGATTTCACTGGATGGGAAGATTATTTACGCACCATCACTTGAAAAGGAATTTTGGACGGTTGTTGATGCGAAAACGGGAGATGTTATCACAAAAATTGTTACGAATTCGGGTGCGCACAATACCATTTACGGGCCAGCTGGAAACTGGGTTTATCTGGCCGGTCTAAAATCGAACTGGCTCAACATTGCAGATCCGAAGACACACACGGTGACCAAAAAAGCAGGGCCCTTTACAGCCGCCATACGGCCCTTTACGGTCAATGGGTCGGAGACGCTGGTGTATGTGAATGTGAACGGGCTTTTGGGTTTTGAAGTAGGGGATCTTGTAACCGGAAAATTTTTACACCGTATTGTAGTGGAAGGGTTTGACGTGGGTGAAGTCAAGCGGCACAGCTGCCCTAGCCATGGCATTGCGCTGACGCCCGATGAAAAGGAGATCTGGTTATGTGACGGAGCAAATAATCGACTTCATGTGTTTGACAATACTTTGATGCCGCCTGTTCAGAAAACGTCTATACTCGTGCGTGATATGCCGGGATGGATCACGTTCAGCCTCGACGGCAAATACGCTTATCCGTCTACCGGAGATGTCATTGATGTAAAAACCCGCAAAATCATCACCACGCTTGAAGATCAGGATTTCAATAGCGTACAAAGTGAGAAAATGGTCGAGATTCATTTTAACGGAGGGAAAGCAATTGGCGCGGGAGACCAGTTTGGGATTGGACAACGGAGGTGAAATGAGTGAAGGTTGAGATAGTGCCACCGTTTCATGAAGGAATATCCGCGCAATTGTGTTATCCTGTGAAGCCTGCGAAAGGCGATCCTGACTTCGGTTTTGAATAAGCACGAAAATCATCCTTTTGACCCGATCTTCAGGGGAAATCACGCTCAAGCCAGATATCTTTCACTAATCAATTCATGATTAATAAACGCACCGACTCTGTTTCCAGCAGCCACCGCATTGGCGACCGATCTTAGCTGAGAGGTGCAGTCACCTGCGGCATACAACCCTGGTACATTCGTTTTTTGAAAATCATCAACCATCAGCAGTCCTTGCTCAGTTAAAACACAGCCAAGCTGTTCCGGGATATCACACTTTTGAACGAATGGTACACGTGCATATATCGCGTTCAGTTTTAAAGACGTGTCATCCTTAAACAACACGGCACTTACTTGACCATTTTCCTGATCCAAAGATTCAATTTCACGATCTATAACCGCAATTCCACTCATGTTAAGTGTTTCCTGTTGCTTTTCGGACAACCCGGAATCACCGTTAGTCAGGAGCGTTACTTCATGCGCCCAGTGCTGAACAAATCTTGCGAAATCAAACCCCATGTCACCTTTTGCAAAAACGGCGGTTGGCGTATTCCTTATTTCATAGCCGTGGCAGTATGGACAATGTACAACGGATATTCCCCATGATTCAGCAAAACCCGGAATGTCGGGAAGGATATCTTTTAAGCCAGTTGCAAATAGCAGTTTGGATGCCATAAAACTCTCTGCCTGCGTAACAACCTCAAAACCTCTGTATCCGTTTGAAACTTGGATTACCTCATCTTCCATAAACTGAATTGTAGGGTATTCCAGCACTTGTTTCAGACCAAGTGAGAAAAGTATTTCTGGTTTTTCACCGTCTCTGGTAAGAAAATTATGCGAATGCGGGGTCTGGGCATTACATGGTTGCCTGTTATCAATAATCAGGACGTTCCTCAGGGATCTACCGAGGGCCATGGCGGCAGAAAGTCCGGCATAACTTCCTCCTATAATGATGACGTCAAAGTTTTTCATAGGGTAGCAGCTGTTTTTAATTACTAATAAACTAAAATATGCAACTAAGTTGCAAAAACAAAAGTTCCTTTCCTTCAATAACGTCAGCTTTTGTTATTTCTAACTTCTTTACTCCTTCAATTTCTCACTCACTTGCTTACACTTGCAAATGACAAGTTGAACCGAAATTGTATTAACTTGCAAAAAACAAGTAATCGCCAATGCCAATGAAAGATGTCCAGCCAAGATCCGACTGCCCTATCAGCTATACACTTGATATTCTGGGGGATAAATGGTCTCTGCTGATTCTGCGCGACATGATCTTTGCCGCTAAGTCTTCTTATGGCGAGTTTCTGACGTCTGGTGAAGGAATTGCAACCAATATCCTCGCCGACAGACTCGCTATGTTGCTGTCACAGGAATTGATCACCAAAACAGTTTCCCCTCAGAATAAATCCAAACTGGTATATAACCTCACCGAAAAAGGGATTTCCTTGTTGCCGGTCATCATGGAGATAACAGTGTGGGGAGCCCAAAACAGCCCCTCTGGTGGCAACGACGAATTGTTGAAGGCGCTTAGAAAAGATCGGAAAGGCACGATTAAGGAGTTTTCAAAGATGCTTCGGAAGAGGATTGCGGTTTGAATTGAGGAGGCTATTCTTAAAACAAAATGAACCACCTAAGTGACTTGAGTGAACCTAAGTTTTAAGTAATTCTTTGGTTCCCTTAGCATAAGGTGGTTGATTTTTTGAAATTCGGGGATGTTTTTTTGAACCACCTAAGACCTGTGTTAACCTAAGTTTTAAGTAGTTCTCTGGTGCCCTTAGGTTACTGAGGTGGTTGATTTTTTGAAATTGGGGAATGTTTTTTTTGAACCACCAAGTTACCCGAGGACACCTAAAAGGCGTTTTTATAAAATATCCTCTTAGGTCATCTTGCATTTCTCAGGTGGTGATAAAAAAATCCTTGATTCGTTCGTTATTCAATACATCTATCCCTTAAAATACGCCGCGTAATCGTTGGCGAATCCTTCAAAATCCCGCGGTTCATGCCCGGTTGCATCAAAAATGCCGGATGCTATTTCTGATGCCTCACCTGCTTTGTAGTGTACATAATCTTCCACCAAACCTTCTGCCTGCCACTCCGGAAAGCCCACAGCATGAAGCATTTCCCCCAATACATCTGATGAAACGTCCACAAACTGAACCTCCCGGCCGACCGCACTCGACAACTTTTCAGCAAGATTGTAGTGCGAGAGCGCTTCCGGGCCTGTAAGATTATATATTTTGTTTTCGTGTCCTGATTTTGTCAAAGCTTCACCGGCAGCTTCCGCGATATCGCGGACATCAACGAGGCTTATTTTGGAATCTCCTACAGCACCATGGAACCGATCTTGATGTATGATCGGTTGCCTGAATCCCAGTAAACCCTGCATAAATAGGTTGGGGCGCAGAAACGTGTAAGTTATTCCGGATTCCTTAATCAATCGTTCTACAACGGCATGATAACGAAGGAAGCGAACTGGTGAATTTTCATCCGCAGCCCACTGAGAAAGCTTGACGATATGCTTAACGCCCGAATTGGCAGCAATTTCGACAAAAGTACGTTGTTGCTGCTCAGCTAATTCCGAGGAATTGGTTAGCAAAAAGGCTTTTTTTGCACCTTTAAGAGCATTTTCAAGAGAATTGATGTTATTGAAGTTTCCTTCAATCAATGTCGCGCCCGGCAAAGCCGCAAGGTCTTTTGCATCTTCAACAGATCGTACCATTGCACGGAATGCAATACCTTTTTCGGATAAATATTTGGTCAGTTCTTTGCCAATGTTGCCGGTAGCACCGGTAATGAGTATGCTGGGTAATTGTGACATTTGAGTAAATTTTGTATTGATTAATTTTACTTTCTATGTCAAAAGTACCCCGCCGAATTCAGGGGAAATTGTAAGAAAACGAAACGTGCTCTATTCCACTTTGGAAACAAAATAATATACCGTCAGCACGGTATCATTACCTATTTCATCTTCGGATACGTTTTCCACTGGTTGCACATTAAGCTGTGTATTGATCGCGTCAATCAGATACTGGTCATCGTTGTACAGAAAGAAATCGCCAACATTTAACAGTTTCTTATGCGCATGCTCTGCCCATTCGGCGAACGTATATCTTTTAAGGTCCGAATGCCCATCGATACCGTCCCCCAGGGCATGGTGTTCAGACAATTGGAAGCGAATGCTCGCGGTAATTTTGCTCATCGGTTTTTTAACTTTTAAGGAGTGAATCGTACAACATTCTAATATAGCGTTTTATCTCAAATAAGACTCAGATTTTGTCCTTCTCGCGACTATTTCTAACTTCGTTAACTTCCCCTAGCTCCCTTTACCTTCCCCTAACTTCTTTAACTCCTCTTTCCCTAAATTTACCAATCCAAAACTGCATCCAATGCAACCAGTCGGCTCTTTTTTCGAAGCAGAAGTACCACTTAATGAAACCATTAAGCATTTCTACTGTATTCAAAGCGCCCCCAATGCAACCACGACAGTTCAACATCTCGCTCCCAACCTGGAAATGATGATCGTCTTCAATTTTGGAAACCCTGTGAGGATATCTTTTGGGAGTGAAGTATTCTCTGAAAAGAAAATAGAACAGGTAGCGATTTTGGGACCTTTGCGAAAAATGCTCAATTACGAGCTATTGCCTGAAAGTGATGTGATCATCATTGTCTTTAACCCGAACGGATTTTATCGTCTGTTTCAGATCCCGATGGACGAAATTACCGGAGAAGATGTTATTGACCCGGACGAGCTGTTAAAGATAACCGGATTCAAAACATTGTGGGAGACGCTTAAAGGGCTGCCTGTCTTGAACGACCGGATTCAACTCTTAAAAGATTATGGAACTGCGTTTATTCAGAAGGCTGACGATGCGACAGCTCCCCTGACAGCAGGTATTTCCTACTTTCACAATCCGATGATACAACCGGTCCGGGCCATTGCCCATGATTCCGACCTTTCCGAACGCACAATTCAATTGCGGTTCAAAAAGTATCTGGGCTATTCACCAAAAGAGCTGCTTCGCTTTATCCGATTCAAACAGGTGATTAATTGTATTCAGTCAGCGGAAACAACAGAAGTGGACTGGCATGCACTGATTGAACAATTTGCATATCATGATCAGAGTCACTTGATTAAGGATTTTAATTTTTATTTGGGAACCACGCCCCAAAAATTTGTCAGAGACATTCTTGGCAAGGAGTTTTGCGTCACAAGACGAGTCGGTGATGCGCTTTAAAAAGAAAACTCAGGCGTTTTCCGGACACCCGAGCCTCTTTTGACCCAAAAAATATAATTGATTTCATTCAAAAACCAGTTCCTTGTCCGTACAATACTTACAGTCTTTTCCTGCAGGGAAAGATTCAGGATTGAGGCCTGGTATCATTTTGTCGAGATGGTATGCATGCCTGGCGTCCCTGCTACAATGAACCTCGGTATTGAGGATTGCGAAAGTAGCGGGATCAGCTCCTGGAAGGGTTTTGCCTTTCCAAAATACATGTTCCGTATCGTGGGAATAATAGGTATTGAAAACAGCAAATCCAGATGGAATAGCACCTTCAATGACTTTCGCAATCATGCCATCAACCTGATACACCTGACTTGAATCGTGGGAATACCCGTAACGTAGAGCTTTAAATGTCTCGGGGTTTGCACCTGGCAGCCGGGTGCTATTAACCAATACCCCCTTGTGGTCGCGGTAATAAGAGAAGCCATCTATGGCTGTAATAAACTGGAAATTTTCCGGATCATCAGAAATGATCCAGCCACCCCTGTAAACGTGCTTCCTGTCTTTTTGAACCATATCATCGATAAAGACGAAATGGTCGGGGTCTCTGGATAATTGTGTACCATTGTAATAGACAAACCTGTCGTCCATTGAATAATAGGTCCGCAATCTCGTAAAAGATTTGGAATCCGCCCCTTTAATCACTTTCCCGTTATAGTACACCAGGTTTTTGTCACGACCGTAACTCGATTCCGGGAAGCCCCGATTTAATTTTTCAAATGACCTGGGGTCTGCGCCAATCACTTCAAGTGCTGGCCCGCTTCCGAAACCTGCATTGAAAAAAACTTTCGTCGGGATAACATGGTATCCTGGTGCCGACAACATACCTGGCTTTGTGTCAGTGCAAGAGGAATAAAGGGTGCTAAAAATAGAAATGAGTCCCATTGAAATAATTTCATAAAAGTGAGTTTTCATAACATAGCATGTGTGGTTGCCAGCTCGTTATTTCTTATACAAGTTTATAGGATTTTAATAAGATGAAGATGTTTAGATTATTATACGTACAGGACCAGTTATTTAAAGGTAAAGTGCAACCAGAAAAGACTGTAAAAATCGCTCATTTCTTATTATTAAGTTACCAAATACTAAGTTTTCGTATATCAATACCGGTTAGCGCTATGGTTTGGGCAGCAATTTTTATTAGTTTTATGATATTCTCAAATTGATACATTCCACTTCCCTAACATCTTGACTGGCTATCTTCAAATTCTTCCGCGGGTCATTGCCAGAAGACACTCGTGTAATAATTGACTGTAGCCCCTCACCAACAAATAAATTTGCTCCCATGGAAATACTCGATAATTTAACACCGCTGCTCAGGACATTCTGGTTTCTTGCCATTCCGACGAGCCTTATTTTTATCATTCAGACTATCTCAACTTTCACAGGCGCCGATGCCTACGATGGGTTGAACCCTGACTTCGATGGGAATCTCGATGGCACAGACGAGCCGTTTCAGCTATTTTCGTTCAGAAATCTGATTAATTTTTTACTCGGTTTCAGTTGGGGTGGTATTTCATTTTACGACAGTATCCCCAACGCGATGCTGCTCATTATTTTGAGTTTGCTGATCGGCGTCGCATTTGTTGGTGTTTTCTTCATCATCATTCAACAGATCAGGAAGCTGGCAGAGGACAATTCTTTCAAACTTGCAAATACGCTGAACAAAACCGCAGAAGTGTATCTTACCATTCCAGAAGCAAAAAAAGGTACAGGAAAAATTATGATCAGTGTAGGTGGCTCTGTGCATGTATTAGACGCGATCACAGAAAACGGCCGCATCGAAACCGGCTCTGTGGTAAAAGTCACGCAGGTAGGAAACAACAATTTCCTGACCGTCGAAAAAGTTTAAAAATTATATAACTCAAAAAACCGGCGGCCGAAAGCAGACGGCCGACCGCCAAATAATTTCCCTAAATCAACCCCCATTGTTATGTCCCCGATTATTATCATTGTTGTAGCTGCCGTTGTCATTTTTGTAAGTATTACCGCGCTAGTCTCCCGCTATAAGCGCTGCCCTTCCGACAAGATCCTTGTTATTTATGGTAAAACCGGCGGAACGTCCGCCAAATGTATTCATGGTGGCGGTGCGTTTGTATGGCCCGTTATCCAGGATTACGCATTTTTAGACCTGAAACCGTTATCGATTGAAGCCAACCTGACAAATGCATTGAGCCGCCAGAACATCCGTGTTGATGTACCTTGCCGGTTTACCATCGCCATCTCTACGGAATCCGACAGCATGAATACGGCTGCGGAAAGATTGCTGGGATTGAGTTTTGAACAAATTCAGGAGCTTGCAAAAGACATCCTGTTTGGACAGCTGCGCCTTGTCATCGCTACGATGACGATTGAAGAGATCAACTCGGACCGCGACAAGTTTCTGGATAATATTTCGAAAAACGTAGACAGCGAGTTAAAGAAAATAGGACTAAAACTGATCAACGTCAACGTTACAGATATCCGGGATGAATCGGGTTATATTGAGGCGCTCGGAAAAGAGGCTGCTGCGAAGGCGATCAATGAAGCGAAGATCAGTGTGGCTGAACAGGAAAAAATTGGAGAAACGGGTAAGGCTTTGGCTGACCGCGAAAAGGATACGCAAATTGCTGAAACCCACCGCGACCGAGATGTAAAAATTGCCATCACGCAGAAAGACCGAGAGATCAGTATTGCTGCCGCGGCCAAAGACGAAGCCATTGGACGGGCAGAGGCACAGCGTGATACAAGGGTGAAAACTTCCCAGGCAAACGCCATTGCCATACAGGGAGAAAATGAAGCGAAAATTGCAATCGCACAATCGGACGCATTGAGACGTGAAAGAGAAGCAGAAGCCTTACGGACGGCCCTGGCGTCTGAAAAAGTGCAGCAGGCAAGAGCACTGGAAGAGTCTTACGTGGCGGAACAAAAGGCAGAACTAGCCCGTTCCGAAAGAGAACGTTCTACACAGATTGCCAACATTGTGATTCCGGCCGAGATAGCCAAGCAACGTGCGATTATTGAAGCGCAGGCCGAAGCGGAAAGAATCCGTGAACAGGCAAAAGGTGAGGCCGATGCTATTTTTGCAAAAATGGAGGCCGAAGCAAAGGGTTTGTACGAAATCCTGACGAAGCAAGCCGAAGGTTACAAAGACGTAGTGGCTGCGGCCGGCGGAGATCCGACCAAGGCATTCCAACTATTGTTGATCGAAAAACTGCCGGAACTTGTAAAAACGCAGGTGGAAGCCGTGAAAAACATCAAAATAGATAAGATCACCGTCTGGGATTCTGGAAACGGCGAAAATGGAAACAGCTCCACAGCTAACTTTGTTTCAGGTATGATGAAAACCGTACCTCCATTGAATGATCTGTTCAACATGGCAGGTCTGAACTTACCTACGTATCTGAAAGGAACGGAAAAGGATGAAGAAGTGAAGGAGCCGACTGTGAAAGATGTGAAGAAGGAAGGCTAAGGTTTCAAGCGGATAAGGGAGACTAAGGTTTCACGCAAAGAAGAGAAGGTGAACGCAAAGGGCGCGAAGGACAAGTTCTTTGCGCCCTTTGCGTTTCGTTTTTTTAAATTTGCGTGAAAAAATTTAGTGGGTCCGTAGAGATAAAATATCCCTGCCTGGACTTGCATGTTTCTTCGCCTCGTTTCCTTAAAATGGATATCCATATGCCGAATTATTAATTATCTCAAAAGTTATATGACAAATCTAATTTTTTATTGGATAGTAAAAAGTAAAATTGGAACTTACAAAGTTTTGATCATGTGATCAAAAGCCAGTATGTGTTAGCAAAAATTGAGATTTTCAGATAATCATGTTTAAGTTGGTAGATTTTTTCTGCGGTGCGGGTGGTATGTCTTGTGGATTTTCGCAGGCGGGCGTTACAATTCTTGCCGGTATCGATGTTGAGGCTAAATTTAAAGATACATACGAAATAAATAATCCTGGGGCTAAATTCATAAAGCAAGACATTATTCACTATCAACCATTGCAACTTCAAGAGGAATTGAGCTTAAAGCGATTTGATGACAAATTAATATTTATTGGGTGCAGTCCATGTCAGTATTGGAGTAAAATAAATACGATTCGTCGCCATTCTGTTGCTACAAGCAACCTTCTATTAGATTTTCAAAGGTTTATTAAACACTTTATGCCAGGACATGTTGTGGTAGAAAACGTGCCGGGTCTTCTCAAATCCGATAATAACCATGTTCTTCTTAGTTTTCTCGATTTTTTGAACTTCAATGGTTACAAATACAAATACAGGATTGTAAGAACTGATCATTATGGAGTTCCGCAAAAAAGAAGACGATTTGTTCTTATAGCATCCAGAGTTGCGCGTAAAATTAATTTTCCAGAACCAACTTACGATCCAAATTTAATTGTTCGCAAATACATTGGAGAACATAACGGCTTTGCAAGAATTCCAGCTGGTCACAATGATCAATCAGATGTGATGCACACTACATCCGCTTTAAGCGAAAAAAATCTTAGACGATTACAACAGACACCTACTGATGGGGGATCCAGAAATTCTTGGAAAGATGATGACGATTTACAAATTCAGGCGTATAAAGGAAAGGATGGGGATAAAATATTTAAAAGCATCTATGGTAGATTATTTTGGGACAAACCTTCCCCGACTATAACTACCCGATTTATAGCAACTTCCTGTGGGCGATTTGGTCACCCTGAAGAAGACAGAGGGTTATCAATACGTGAAGGAGCTACACTTCAAACTTTTCCACCAAATTTTAAATTTGTAGGAGGGCTGGTTTCGGTAGCAAAACAAATTGGAAATGCAGTACCTCCTGAAATGGCAAGAAGAATTGCCGAAAGTATAAAGCAAAGTATTGATGACAACATTTAGAGCTAAGGCGAGAGCAGTAGAACTTTTAGGAAAAGGCCAAATAGCGGATTTACCTACTGCCATAACAGAGTTATGGAAAAACGGTTATGATGCTTACGCCACAGTTTTAGAGTGCAAATTATTCTTAGAAACTTACAAAGATAATAAAAAGCCACTATTCTTGCTGTCCGACAATGGCTTTGGGATGTCGCATAAGGATATTTTAGACAAATGGTTCGTGCTTGGGACAGATTCGAAAGCTCGGGGAGAAAGAATAACGGCACACTTTAACCTGCCACCTAGGCCTCCAATGGGAGAAAAGGGAATTGGCAGATTGTCCGTTGCTTATTTGGGAAGTCAAATGCTAATGCTTTCTAAAAAAATGGGTGAAGAAGCTAGTGCTGTGCTATTGGATTGGCGTATTCTTGATAATTACAATTTTTACTTGTCCGATCTAACAATACCAACCTTCACTTTTAACTCTCTAAATGAATTTGCGTCCAAACTTAAAAATGCCAAAACTGAATTCAAAAGTAATTTTGACCTAAAACTTTGGACTGAGCAAGTAGACTATCGAAACCTCATTTCAGCAGAATGGGACGAAATTGAAATCGCAGAATTTTTGAATGATGAAGTAATAAAGGTATTTTGTGAAAACGACTATCATGGGACATCCTTTTTAATTTTTAGCCCGATAGAATTTTTAACTCAAATTTCAGATAGTGATAGAGCTGAATTTAAGAATAATGATTCACTTAATTATATTAGAGCGTCTATAAGTGGTTTACATAACGACTTAAAAAATCCTGAGAAAGATTTTGAAACACATTTTTATGTCTTAGACTCTGCTGGACGATATGATTTAATCGATGACTTTTTAACACAAGAGGATATGCGTGAAGCAGATCATTGGTTAAAAGGGGAGTTTGATGAAAACGGATTTTTCACAGGGGAACTGAGAGTTTATAACAAACGATTGGTATACAAATTTAGGCCTAATAGGCCTCCTGGTAAGACCTCATACGGACCTATTAAAATAGAATGGGGTTCGATAGAAGGAAATCCTTCAGCATCTTTATTGAATGCCGATCAATATGCAATTGTTAATGATAAGCTAAAAACGTTTGGAGGACTTTATATCTACCGGGACAACTTCCGAGTTCTTCCTTATGGCAGAACAGAAGCGGATTTTCTGGATTTCGAAAAAAGAAGAAGTTCTGGGGCAGGTTATTATTTCTTCAGCCATAGAAGATTTATTGGCTATATTGATATTACGCGTAAGGAAAATTTTAATTTGATTGATAAGGCCGGGAGAGAAGGTTTTATCCAAAATAAAGCATACAGAGAGTTTAAAGAAGACCTCACTGAATTCTTCGTAGATATTGCCGTAAGATATATGAGGCGAATGCCAGAAGGGGATGAAGTGACCTTACGTCAATCACAAATTGATGAAATTAAAGAAAAATATGATAAACAGCTTAAAGCGGCCAAAAAGAAAAACTCAGTTACCAAGAAGTCTTTTATTGAGCAGCTAAATGAAAATCTAAACATAGTCGTTCAAATAAATTCTGAAATAATTAATTTAGAGGGCGCATTAAAACAAGAAGCTTCTAACTTAGAGATTAATTATAACAACTACAATCGGTTGCTTTCAGTTTTGGACTTTAAAAAAGGTCAATTAAGAAGTATAAAGCTTCAAAAACCCAAAGGAATTGAAATATCAGCTAAGCAAACTCAAATTCTAAATGATTATCAAAAGAGTTATTTTTTAGCTGAGGATCAACTTCGAGCATGTGCAGCAATCGTACAAGACACACGTGCCAGATTGAATGTTGAAAATTTAAAGTTAGAATTCCGAGCAAAATTTGATTCTCATCAAAAAAATATTGAAAAAATATTTTCCTCTTTTCAAAATCAGGCGCGAAACTCTTTCGATCGAATAAATAAATTGCTAAACTCAGAGAAAGACGCTCAGATCGATAGCTTTATATCTGGTACTGAATTTCTAAAAATTACTTTGGAAGACGATAAGGAAGACATTGCATCTAAAATCAAATCCTTAGATATTCTCATAGAGGAGCAAAATAACTCAATAGACACCTCCATTTCAGGATTTATTAACCATTTGACAAACCTGCAAATTGACGTTGATGATGACTTTTTAACGGGTTGGTATCAGGAACAAAATGAGAATTTACTAAAGAAATTAAGCGACTACGAAGAACTGGCACAACTTGGAATTTCTATTGAAATAATTGATCATCAGTTCAACGTGATGTACTCTCAAATGAGCGATGCGGTGAAAAGCTTTGCGAATTTTTCGCAAAAGTATCCAGAGATGAAGGAAAGTTTTAAGTATTTGAATACTGCATTCCAGCATTTGGAAGGAAATTATAAGTTGCTGAAACCTCTGTATCGCACAAGCAGAAGGACGCGTGAGATAGTCACTGGCGAGCAAATAGAAAAATATGTTAGAGATTTTTTTGCAAACGAGTTTGAAAGATATCGAATTGATTTCTCTGTTAACGAGGGTTTTAGATTAACAGAATTTTTTACGTATGACTCGATTATCAAGCCCGTTTTTTTGAATCTCATCAATAATGCCAATTACTGGTTAATTCCTGCTGAAAATAGAAGGATAAGAATTGAAGAAGAACAAGGTAAAGTACTGATCATGAATTCAGGTGAGCGAATAGATGATTCTTATTTGGAAGATATATTCACCTTGTTTTTTACAAGAAAGAGAGACGGTAGAGGTATTGGCCTTTACCTCGCGAAGAAAAATTTAAACTCAATCGGATATGATATTTGTGCTTCGAATAGTGCTCAATATAATAAATTTAAAGGCGCTTGTTTTGTAATAACAAAAATAATCAAACCGGAATAGTTGCTATGTCAATACCTCTCCTTGAAAATCCATCCACGTTTGCAGAAATAGCCCAAGAAGTACTGAAAAAATCTATTAGGTCCGCTGTATGCTTGGATGATAATTATGCTTCTGCGTATTCCATCCGACAACCTGATACGTCTTTGAATTTTGACGAACCTCGACGACTACATTCTACTTTCAGAGAGCAAGGCTTATGTGATATTGATATTTATCAATTTACTTCGATTGAAGATTCATGGAAAGATTACACGAGTTACAATAAGGACCTGCTCATTCTTGATTGGGAATTAGACACTGCTCCAATTAAACACGAAAGTACCCTAAAAATCTTAAAAGATGTTATCAAAAATAATCGCATCCCATTTGTTGTAGTATACACTAACGTTCCAGATCTTAATGTGATTGGACGGATTCTTGTGCAAGATTTTAATCATTTTACCGAACAGGAATTCTCTTCATTATGTTCTGAACTCGATGGGAGCCTGAGACCAACATTGGAAGACCCGGATTCTATTGATATGGAATTATTTCTGGAAGACATAGAAGATTTGGCTTTTCAATATATCTCAACAGTTAGTAAAAGAGAAGAAACAAAGATCGCTATATTAGAGAAGCTGTCGGAAAAAATCATTTTTAAAAATTCGATTCCAAGAAACGTATTGGAGCTCAAATTAATCAAAGCATTTAGGCAGGGCTCTCCGGTTGAAGATTCTTTTTTAAATATGGCTTTTGGGATATGTAACAAAAATTCAGATCAATATTTAAACAATAAGATTCAGATTGACCAGCAATCCTATAAAATTAATGGCACGACAATTTTATTATTTCATAAATCAAATCAGGGGGATGGGATAAGTCCAGAAGACCTTTTTTCAGAATTTTCAAAGGCTATTGTTAATAATCCATTCAATTTTTTGAGTCTTTTAGCTCTTGAATTCAAAGACAATTTAAGGGAAGATTTTTCGAAAATAGGAACGGAGTTTTCCAATGTAAATGAAAGAGCTTTTTTTTATCATCTTTCGAATTATCAACTGGCTGACCGGTCCTTTAATAAGAGGGTTATTTATGATTTTATTCTTAAATCTTGGATAGGTGAGTTATATAGTCAAAAATTGACGGTGAAATCAAAAGTACTGGATTCGTTAGAGGATCGATTTAACGAGTTGAAAGCAAGTTTTCCAGACGAGAAGGCAATAGTTAAAGATCATAAATTTTTAGAAAAACTGGTAAGCTATTCTGCATTTATATCAACATCAATAATTAAAGGGAGAGAAGACAATACTCTTAAATTTGGAGATCTCTTTGTTGACAGTAAGAACGGTAATACTTTCTTTCTTTGTATAACTCCATTGTGCGATTGCGTAAAACCAAGCAAGATTAGCAATAATTTTTACTTTGTTAAAGGGCAAAGAATAGAAAGTTATAAGGCTTTATTGGGAGCTGAAAAAGGCTTCTATTCTTTTGCTATATGTAATGATGAACCTGTTTGTATTGAATGGAGAGTAAAGCCTTTTACTGCATATATAGCAGATCAGTCAAATGACATTAGTGCTATTCGACTCAGCTACTTGGATAATAGTGTAAAATTAACCTATCTAGCAATAGTGAAGGAAAATTATTGCCAAAGAATTGCAAATCAGACTTTTGGGTACGGATACAAGGTAGGTGTAGATCTCCCTCATATTCCAAATAGGGAAATTGATGAAGATTAATTTACCTCCGGGTCTTGGCTCAATTTAAACACGTCGGGTGAGATCTTTCTGAATTTATTGAATATCAAATAAAATTCAAACAAATTACTCGGATGGTCTTGGATACTTTTTTAGAGGTTCTGTCGTAAATAGCGTTTTTTGTACGACACTACGTTCCTTATAATTAATCGAAGTTACTTCTGCGTTAGCTTTCTTACTCAATTCGGAATTATTATTAGTTTTGGATTCAGGTGTAGTCATGTCGTGTTTATGTTAAAGCAAATTTTCCGTTGATTTAGCTAACGACAATTCACGTTTGAATTTCTGACATCATCGCCACTCTGATTAAGTACCACTTTTTTGTGCTTTGCATTTCACTTCTAGTGAATATTTGGTTGTGATAAATAATACTATTAAAACTTAATTTTCTTCAAAGTTGAGGAGAGTAATACACTTAAGATCGTCTGTGCCAAACAATAACCTATGTTTAATTAGTCATTCATTATAATTAAGAATCGAGATTCAAAAGATACCCCCTCACCAAACCAACCCATAACCCGTACTCCTCCCGCCGCCATCCTCTTTAAACAACACATTCTTCCCCACCAAATCCTGAATATCTCTTCCAGCCGTGTCCTGCGAGCATTTCGCCATTTTGGCCCATTTAGATGAGGTTAGTTTACCGAAGAAACCTTCCTGCATTTTATTGATTATCAGTCGTTGTCTTGGATTTAGTTCTGTATTTGCATGTTTATCCCAGAATGCTACACGTTGCAAAACTTTGTTCAATGTCTCGTCTGTGGATTGCAAAGCATCGCTGAGACAAGACAAATACCATTTTAGCCAATCAGTAATGTCTAAGTCTCCTCTCTGGGTTTTTTCAAGAATCTCATAATATTCGTTCCTGCGCCTTCTGATCTGAGATGACATACTGTAATACCTTTGTCCGTTTTCCTCGGATCGTGCAAGCTGCATATCTGAGATCACTCGCGCAAGTCGCCCGTTTCCATCGTCAAACGGGTGGATGGTGACAAACCACAGATGTGCGATTCCCGATTTAAGAACCGGATCCAGTTCCGTTGAGCTATTGAACCAGCTTGTAAATTTCAACATTTCGGCCTCTAGCAGTACTGCGTCTGGTGCCTCGAAATGTACCGTTTCGCGTCCCAGCGGCCCCGACACAACTTGCATTGGACCTTTTTCGTTATCTCGCCATTGTCCCGTCTGGACATTATACATTCCGCTTCTCCCGGATGGAAAAAGGGCTGATTGCCAGCCAAACAAACGGTCTTTCGTTAATGACTCATTGTAATTTTGTGTTGCATCCAATGTCATTTCCACCACACCATCCACATTTCGGTCAGAGGGGACCAGCCCTGCGATGTCCATGCCTAGTCTCCGGGCAAGCGAAGACCTGACTTGATCGAAATCTAAAATTTCACCTTCTATTTCACTCGATTTCAGGACATCATGGGTGAGCGTGTTCAGTATCGTTTCCGATCTCGAGGAAAATCCAAAGGCTTCCAGTCGGCCTGCAATTTTTCCCTGTGCATACCGAACTTCACGTAAAATCGCAGAAAGTTTACCTTCATCCCAAGTGAATAAGGGCCAATTTTTTCGCTGATGCAGGTATAAAGGCATATCTGGTTTTTGCGGTAAATATATCCATTATTCTCCGCAAAAATGCGGAGAATATGATCTTTAATCTCCGCATTTTCTATTCCCACATTCAAAAGACACTACATTAACTTCAAAAAATTAAAAAAAACGACCTCCTGCCCGGCAAACATGCCCTAACAGTCACGCCGGATGATCGTTGACGCCTACCGTTTAATAATAAATCCTTCAACTCTATTTTTTATTGGCGTTTTTCTTGACAATTTTGAAAACCAGTCACTGGTCATCCACACGCAACATTTCAGCTTACGCTGCTGTATCTGAAATCCTTCTCTTAAAAAGTCCCCATTCCCAACGTTTAACTAACATTAAAACCCTTTCAACTGTTATGGAAATTGAATCAGTAGAGCGTAACAAAGGTGTTATGCGCAAAATTGTGGAACTTAATGACGCCAAAGACTTTTACGCTTACATGGAATTCGTGTCCGAGGATTTTGTTGGCCACACCGTTTTTGTTCCGGGAGATCTCCACGGCAACAGGTCACTCAGCGATTTCTTCTATCTAACCGAAGCAGTTGCTTTTCCCGACGGAAGACACACCATTCATCATTTATTCGGTGAAGGAGATTTCGTCACATTGGATGTGGCCTACAAAGGTACCTTTACAGGGACCTTGCCTGATGGTACTCCCCCAAATGGCAAGGTGGTTGAATTCCACTACAATATCCTCTGCCGCTTTGGTGCGGACACTAAGCTTGCGGAGCTTTGGTGGTTCCCATTTGACTCATACGGCCTGATGACAGAACTTGGGATGATTTAAAAATACAAATCATGAACTTCAGGGAAAAACTACGCTCCGGCGAAGTCGCGTACGGATTGACATTGACCACAGGCAATCCACAAATCGCAGAACTCATCGCGGGCCTTGGCTTCGATTGGATCTGGATTGAAACAGAGCATACAACGATGAGCCTGGAATCTATTTTGGCGCAATTACAAGCCATTTCAGGTTCTGGCACAAAGGCGATTGTCAGGGTTGACTGCAATGATCAGACCACCATAAAAAGAGTTTTGGATACCGGTCCGGATGGCATTCTTATTCCCTCCGTCAATACGCTCGAAGACGCCGAAAAAGCGATCAGGTTTAGTAAATATCCTCCTCTGGGAGAGAGGGGGATCGGTTTGGCGCGGGCACAAGGTTACGGACAAAAACTGGGAAGCTACATCAAATCGGCCAACGACGAGGTGGCGATTATTTTTATGATTGAACACGTCGATGCGGTTCGGAATATTCATGAAATTCTTCGCGTGCCGGGCCTGGACGCTGTCATCATTGGCTCGCTGGATCTGGCGGGAAGTATGAATTTGCAGAATGACCTTGGCAATGAATTAATTGAAGTCGAAGTGCAGAAGGTTTTGCAGGCATGCAAAGAAGCCGGTATTCCCTGCGGTGCTTTTACGGGTGACCCGGCTCAGGCAAAGGCCAGGATTGAGCAGGGATTCAGGTTTTTAACACTGGGTGCAGACGTGATCATGCTTGGCTCTTCGGCCAAAAATGCGCTTGACCTTGTGAAAAGTTCCTAGATATTCTTTTTTATCAAATTACGAACGCGCTGGGGGTTGTAAACCTTTGGCGCGTTTCGTTAAATACCTGACCTCATTACGAATACAGCTACTTTCTAACCGGCCTTAAGCCACTCATGCGTTTCATTCCAATGGACGGAAGTGGCGCGCTTTCCAGTAAACTTGGTTTGTGCTCGTGAGCTGGTTCTGGCTCCTGGTAACCAGCAAGATATCTTTCTATGATAAAGCCGACTTCTTTTTCAAAGGCAATACTCGCCAGGTCTGCATAGGCCGAAAGATCATAAAGCTTTTTCCTTCGCATCGTATACTCGAGATTTCCATTCAAAGTGTACAGATTTTCGAATCCACGGTCAAACTTGAAGTGGATCCCTTTCTCAGCATTCGCCACCAAACTCTCCGGCTGACCGGTTAGTGTAATGGGCATATAGGTTTGCTTGTCATAAACAAATCCTCCATGGCTTTCCTTGATGTATTCACGCATAGGCCGGGGTGCATTGCCAATTTGCAACACATCGACCAGCAGGATCAATTTTGAAGCGAGGAATTGCTCCTTTGTTTCAATTAATGGAAGGGAAGAGATTCGGATCATTTGTTAATTTTATCTTCTGTCGTAACAGAAGCGACGCTTTTTAAATTCTAATCTGCAAAAATGTTCGCTGTTTGCAAATTGCGAACAGCGAAGAAAAAAACGGATATCCGAAAATTGGATCAACCTCCATTCCCCGACATGCAATCTCATTGATTTACCATCTTCATCGCGCCTTCACTGTACCGCTCTCCGGTATTCGGGTAGCGCTTGATGAGCTCTTCAATGGCTGCAAGATCACCGGGCAACAAACTAACCTCGATTGCCCCGGCATTGTCTTCCAGATATTTCCTTTTCTTGGTGCCGGGTATAGGAATGATGTCCTCTCCCTGAGCAAGTACCCATGCTAAGGCAAGTTGGGCCGGTGTACAGGATTTTCCATCTGCTATTTCCGCAAAACCTTTTACCAGTTTGTTATTATTATCGGCGACCTCCGGCTGATATCGAGGAAGGCTTTTACGGAAATCATCGGCTGCGAGGCTATCAATGTTCAGGTTATTGGTCACCAATCCCCTTGCCAAGGGCGAATACGGAACCAGCGAAATGCCAAGTTCACGGATTGTGCCAAGTATCTCCGTTTCTACGTCCCGGCTCAGCAGTGAGTATTCGCTTTGCAAAGCTGCGATGGGATGAATGGCATTCGCCTTTCTGATTGATGCGGCTGATGCTTCACTGAGGCCCAAGTAGCGAACTTTTCCTTCCTTTACGAGCTCGGCCATCGCTCCAACCATTTCTTCCACAGGAATATTTGGGTCAACACGATGCGCGTAATAAAGATCAATCGTATCAATTTTCAGCCGTTTTAAACTGTTTTCAACGGCGATTTTCATCCATTCAGGAGATCCGTCAAAATAGGCGCCGGCTGAATTTCTCGGGCCCTTTACATTTTCTCCGTAGCGAAAACCAAACTTGGTCGCGATAAAAACCTTGTCCCGGTTTGGAACGAGGACTTTTGAAATCAGTTCTTCATTGTCTCCATTGGCATACATGTCTGCAGTATCCCAAAAGTTGATACCCAGGTCAAGCGCTTTGTGCAAAGTAGCAATACTTTCGTCGTCATCTGTCGGACCATAAGCGAAGCTCATACCCATGCATCCTAGTCCCAATGCGGACAGCTTTTCTGTTGTTGTTCCTAAATTTCTGTATTTCATTTTTCCTTAGCTGTTAGCCTTTAGCGGTTAGCGTAGATCTACTCCTTAAAAATATCTGCTATCTATTTTCTGGAACAAAATTACGTCCCAGAATTCCAGCCAGATTATAAATTTCAAACAGATCATTATAATTGTCAAACAGCGAGGTTCCTGGAACTGCCAGGCGTTTGTCCCGTTTGTTTTTTGAAAAAAATATTGAAATATGCAGGGTATTCAAAGCCCAGACTGTAGGCGATTTCTGAAACGTTCCAATTGGTGTGGTTTAACAATGCACGGGCTTCCTTTGTGATCCTGGCTGAAATGTGCTCGGTTGTGGTTTTCCCGGTCACTTCTTTAACTGAACGGTTGAGATGGTTTACATGAACCGACAATCTTCCCGCAAAATCCGTCGGTGTTTTTAGCTTCAGTGCATTTTCAGGTGCGTCGATAGGAAATTGCCTCTCCAGTAATTCTATGAATAATGAAGTGGTCCGGGTCGATGCATTGACCTGTTTTTCAAATGTTTCAGCAGGCTGCATTTTCATGGCCTCATGAATAACAAGATGCAGATAGTTTCTCAGCACATCATATTTATGAGTGTACTCAGATTCTATTTCTGCCATCATCTTAAGGAAAATATCAGAGAGTTCGGAGCGCTGTTTGTCGTTAAGGAAGAAAACCGGATTGCCTCCGATTGCAAATAGGGGGGAGTCCTGCAATGTTTCTTTACGCTCATTGGGATAAATAAATGCCTCCGTAAAAAGTGAAAACCACCCCATTTGTTCTTCGGATGTTGCTTCCCAGGAGTACGGAACAAACGGGTTGGAAAAAAGCAGCGCCGGCCGGTCGATGTTAATCCATTTGTCGGCATAATGAAGTTTTCCTGTACCGATAATCAACGAAACTTTATAGAAATCACGGCGACTATATGGGGTTTTCTTGTAGCATGAGCTACGTTCAAATACATTAAAATGCCCTGCTCCTGCATTGTTAAGAGAATGTCCGGATGCATTTGCAGAGGGAACACGCTGATAGAATTCCTCAATACTTTCGGTCTTGTTCATTCAGTAAAATTATAGAAATCAAATAATACTTCCATGGCTTTTATTAAATTTTGAAGCAATCCCAGTCTTGTCCCTCTCGCCCGAAAAGAGGTTTTACATATTTCGCAATCATTGGAAGGTCTGCTATACAATGAAATGTATAGGGCGTTCGGTAATTACATTCGTGGTGATTCGGAAGCCATTTTTGAATGTTCCGTCATAAGATACCTGCGAATTTATGATTGAGATTTTATCACCAGCTCATAAAATGGGATGTGTCTGCGGCCGGTAAATCCTGGAACCACACGGACAATTTCAGCGGGGAACTTAGTGGTCATTTTTGTTCCCATTGCCCGACGATTTGAACGTTGTTCAGCGCATGCCATACGGGATGACCCGGTAATTTGATCTGCAGGTCAGTGATAAAGGCTGGGAAATTGACATGAAGATTCAGGCAGGTATGTGAACCTTGCAAGTTAACGGCAGTAGAGAAAGAATCAAAGGAGCCTCAATACGAATCGAGACTCCCTTAAAACGGCTATTTTTTGATTAATACCTTGTGCGAATTAACGGCACCGTTGTTTAGAGTCATCGTCACAACGTACATTCCGGATGCAAGATTTTTGCAATCAATACCTGTTGATGGAATTCGGTCCGACTGATATATTTTTCGTCCCGTCATATCAGTCATCGTTACCTCTTTAATATTTGAATTGTCATTGATCAAAATTCTGTCGACAGCGGGGTTCGGGAATAGCGTGATTGCGGTGCCCGTTTCTACGTTTACACTTTGTATACGACTGTATGCGAATGTCTCGTCGAGGTCGATCATTTTCAAGCGATAGAGATTTTCACCCTGGGCTGGCGATTTGTCAATAAATGAATAGTTTTTCAACTGGGTGCTCTCTCCGTGCGATGCCACTGTGCCAATTGATGCCCAGATCTTTCCGTTTACACTGCGCTCAATATCGAAGCGACTACTGTTCCTTTCAGCCGTCGTGCTCCATGCAAGATTAACCGAATTTCGTTCTCCGGTGGCAGTGAACGAGACCAGATTTACTGGGAGTGCTGAATCGAAGGTTCCTGTAAAGTAAATGTTGTGAAATTCAAAGCCGTTGGACTGTCCCACATTCCCCCCAATTATTGCTTGTCCGTTGATAGAACCTCCGCTGCCGGTGAGGTTAGCATAAGGAGCCAAAAATGAGCCTATTAATGCGTAGGAACTGAGGGAAATGGAAGTGGCGCTGGGGAAATTAAAAAGAACTTTCGGCCCGGAAGTTTTGTCGTCAGCCCCGTTAATTTTCATCGATCCTCCGCTGATGTCAACGGAAGTGTTTTTGACATTGATCACTACTGCCGTCACGCCCGCGCCTATGACGACATTCAAAGTGCCTCCATTGAATGGGGTAGGCAATGTAAGGTCGAAAACGTTCACACCAAGTGAATTGGCGTTAATCACGATTGGATCGTATGAATGTTCCTGCACCGGGGTTCCGGTGTTTGTCTTCGCATCAAGGCTGCTGCTAAGGGTACGATATTGTGTCAGCAGGTCTGTGGAAAATATGATATGATCCACCTTTCCACCGGTTACAGTCGCTCCTGCCGAATTAAGCGAAGGCAATGCAGCGCTTGGACTTTTCGTATTATATACAAAATTTCCCACCAGTCCCCAATTACTTGCGCCATTGTTAAAGTTGCCATTCACAACAAAGTTATCGGTATTGTCAGGCGACTTAGGACCTATACTTCCGGTACCGACACTATATCCGCTGCCGGGAAAATTAAAATCGCCCTTAATTCCCAGACGGCCCTCAGTATCACCACCGGAGCTAGTTAAACTGCCAAAAATCAAGGCGTTGAAATTCCCGTTACCCTTAAACCCGGTGGCTAGATAAGGGCTAGGAATCGTGAGGATATTGACTGATCCCTGGGCGATCGCGTGCTCTCGTATGGACACGAGAATAATAGAATAAAGTAGTACTGTTTTGTAGAATTTTGCCGAGGCTAAAATGCGCATAAATTTAAATACTTTTTTCATAACGTTATAATAAAGAAGAAGTTCTGTAAATTGTTTTAGGAATTTACAGAACAAATCATTTAGAATGCAAGTAAATATTCTATAATCACTTAACTACCTCAAAATCGTTGTTTCAAGACGACAAACCCGAAAAATTTTGTCAGAATCGATTAAATTCTAGTTTAAGATCTTGTAGAAAATGGGTGTTTTCGGATGTAGTTGTGCGGCTACTTCGATTCCGCAGCTTTGCGTCATCGACTTAGAGGTAAATCAATCCGGAAATTGTCATGAAATGGGGAATTTGGTGGGTCTTTGGCGTTTCTGCGGTTTTACAGGAACGGCTATGTCATTGATTTTACCAAATACGCTTTGTGAAATCAAATCTTCCCGGCGATGAAAGCTGAAAAGTTTGAAATACTCAAAAACTGGTTAGCAGCGTCAGAAGGCGAAGATCCGGATCGCTTTATTTTAAGATTTTTTGAAGCGCAAGGCGTCCGGGGATGGCGTCGTGACAGGGTGAGAATACACGCGGGAACGGTTTTGTTGATCCCTTCAAAAGATTCAATTTGAAAACGCAATGGAAAACCTAAAAATGCCCGAAAACGGAACAATCGTACGATTCAAATGTAATGACGACGACAGCGAATGGAAACAGGGAGAATATGATGAACAGAATCGGATGTTTATCGAAATCTATTCGCCTGAAATAGTAACGCATAGCAGCAGTGATATTCTTCAATGGGAAGCTTTGGAATGAAAGGAGTTTATCGGTTAATGACAATCGCTATCCGAGAAGCACTTACTGCAATGACCACTAAAAAAATAACAGCATCAGCGAAGCTGCACTTCCTGGTATCCGTAGGAATGTGTTGGCGGCTTTCACATTCCCTCCATTCATTTCATCTTGCTGCATACGGACCAAACACCGATTTTACATTAAAATTTTCATTGTTATCTTCCAATATGATCACTTTGTAATTTTCTCCGCCTGGCTCTATGCGAAGTACAATATGACCCTTGTCGCTTTTAAGTTTGTTCAGCATGTCGCCGATTACCAGCTTGTTTGCTTCCAGCATGCTGGAAGCAAACACATCCCTCTCGCCGGTATAGATCTGTTGCGAATAAATTCTGTCGAGCACGTCATGGCCGGGATGATCCGATGACCAGACAGGGATGATCAAAATTCTTGGTCTCAATGAAGCCAAAAGTGTTTCGTTCTGCGAATCCCGGTTTCCGTGATGATCCAGTATGTGCGCGTCTACCGGACCTACGATTTTTGATACCGGCGTTTCAACATCATTCCAGATCGGAGATCCGAAGTGCAATACGCCAGGCATATCCCCGCCGGAAAAATAATCGAATTTCCCATAACTGATCCTTACACCAATGCTGCACATATTTTCGCTTGGATAGTGGGCTGGCTGCAGGGTTGAAATTTCCGGAAAAAGCTGGCGGGTATTCGTGCCAAGGCCTGTCCATAGTTCACCGTTGGCAATGATATTCCTGACCTCGAAATTTTGTGCGTACTTGATCTTGTTTTTTACCAGCACAATTTGATCATTTCGGCCGGGCATGCTGCGTTCGAAAATGGTCCCCTTGTTTTTGGCCTGCCATTTAACAAAGCTGATGTAGTTGTTAATCACCGGATGATCCACTGCTTTGGGATAATTGTAATCCGGCCAGGCGCGATCTATCATTTTTTGAATGGGTAAAAAAGACGCCACCTCCGTTATTCCGGTTAAAACAAAGTTGCCTCCTTCGGATTTTCTTGCACCCGGATACGGTGAGCCGAAATGGTCGTCGTGAAAGTGAGTGATTTGAGCGTAATCCAGTTTGGGTGTCAGCTTGCTCATCGTCATAAACTTGCTGATATAACGGGCGATCCATTCCCCTGGCTGCTTCTCAGGACCCGGTGCGGCAGGTGTGTTTCGGGCGCTCAGGACCCGTGGGCTTGTGGGGTCGAGCGCGCCGGCGTCGATAAGCAATGTCGTCCCGTCTGGAAGGATAAAAAAAGTTGCATTACCCCTGCCCGTGTTTATGTGGTGGATGTCCATGAACCCCTCTGTCCATTGAGGTAGGGTATCTCCTGCTTTTTGAGCGCGGGAATGCGCGAAAAATAAAATAAAAAGGGATGATAAAATGAGTCTCCTTGATATAAAGTCCATCGAAACAGTTGCCGGATATATTGGATCAAAAAAGATGACTGGATGCAAAAACTACCTGAGGGGTCTCCTGTTTCGGTAATAGGTTTGTCTTATGGGATTTAGAGTCGGTATTCAGGTATCTTGCCTAACAGGATTAATAGGATTTCGTTGACCTTTAATCATTGACCTTTTAACCCTTTTATTTCCCCAGGTTTCCCACGAAAAAACCTAACCGAGGCGCTCTTGAGTTACTCGCATATTTACAAGACAGGATTTCAGGATTAACAGGATTTTTCAATTTTGGATCTACACTTTTCATCTCATCCTGTTAATCTTGTCAATCCTGTCTATTTTTTTGCTTTTTTCAGACGGGATTTCAGGATTAACAGGATCTCGTTAACCTTTAACCCGTTGACCTTTCACCCTTTTCTCACCCCAGCTTTCTCGCAAAAGAAACCTACCTGAGTTGCTCTTGGGTTACTCGAATATTTCTAAGACAGGATTTCAGGATTAACAGGATCTCTTTAACCTTTAACCCGTTGACCTTTTAACCCTTTTCTTACCCAATCCTCAATCATCCAATTCTTCAAGATTAAAATAAACCACTCCATCTTCATCAATCCTTTCCATTTTGCTCAGAATTTCTCTGGGAGTCACCTCACTGAATTGAATTTGATAATCATAATCTTCAATTTCATTATCGTTTTCAACCGGCTCCACGTCTTCTCCGTATTCTTCGAGCTCATCAAAGGTGATGCCGAGCCAAACGGCCAGTTTTTCTCTGAAATAGTCTTGTTCGTTTTTATTCGCCATGAGGAAACTGTATAAGGTTTGGGGGCGTAAAGCTATCGCTTTTTAATATTTATTGAGCTTTCACTACCCATCCTTCTGGCGAAGTAAATATTTTCACCAGGCGTTGTCGGTGCAATGCAAGTATATGTGGAATTTATAATCCTTTGATATTCAATCGAGTCCCTCCCGACGCCCTAAAAAGAGATCAAAAAATTTGATATAATAAGGGTAAATCAAAGAATATGCGTCAGGGTTATAGCACCATAGTGACATATAATTTGAAATAACGAAGATCTCACGTTAGGAAAAAGCAGGGAGCCGAATGGAAATAGAAAAAGGAATCATTTTGCGAGGTGAATTTTCTTCCTTAAAGGGAATGAAAACGGATGAAGAGGCTAGCGGCGATCCTTTGTGGGAATCATTTAAGCAAGGAAGCGCTCCTGCTTTTGAAAAAATATTCAAGACCTATTACGCGTCCCTACTCAGTTACGGTCTTCGATTGAATGCGGACGACGAGGAAGTTAAAGATTGTATTCAAAGCCTTTTTCTGAATATCTGGGAGCGAAGAGAGTTTCTTGGCTCTTCGGATTCTATTCGTAATTATCTGCTGGCTTCGTTGCGGCGTTTGATTCTCAAGCGGATGAAAAATGGCCCTTCTTTCGTGGAGCTAGACGACGACAATACCGTTTTTCACATCGAACTTTCGATCGAATCCCAGATCATTCACGATCAGACGCTGCGTGAAAACGTAAAATTCCTCCAAGGTGCCATCCACAGATTGCCTGATCGCCAGAAGGAAGCGCTTTATCTGAAATTCTACAATGACCAATCTTTCGGAGATATCGCCACGGTCATGAACATTTCCACCCGTGCTGTTTATAAATTGATCTATAAAGCACTGGATTCTTTAAATGAAGAACTTGCACCTCACTCCAGGAATATCCCATTTGTTGTCGGCACGTTGTTTTCTTTAATCTATTCCGCCGGCGAGTTTCTCAGCTTGGAAGGCACACCTTTGTCAAGTCTGCTGGAAATAGGATAGAAATACATCTGCATAACTAATTGATAATTAGTCTATTTCGGAAATTCCTCGTTGAATATGATAATTTCCTGAAAAAAATTAACTCCGAGAGGGTCACTCCAATATTGTTCTTGCTTTATTAAAGTAAAGAATAAATATTATCCAATTGGAAAATCAAAAGTACAGCCATTTCAAATGCAACGATTTCATTCTAGACGATGATTTCAAAGCTTGGTTGGCTGGTAACAATCCTGAGAAGAACCACCTTTGGGAAGAATGGTTAATCGCCAATCCATCCATCCGGCCCGAAGTTGAAAAAGCACGAAAGATCATATATGCCCTTCGTTTTAACGAAAACAATGTTCCTCAGAAACTGATTGATCAGGAGTGGAAGAAATTGGAGTCTGCCATTTCCATAGTTGATCAGCATCAGGAATACGAGATTGAGCATCCCGCCAAAAGGTCATTCTCGTTTTTAAGGCTAATGACGGCCGCCTCAGTTATTGCCATAATAGGTTTTGTATCACAACATTTTTTCTTTCCCTCCTCTATCAAAATAGCCGTCGTTCCTGTTGAGAAAAAAACCAGCAACGGTCAGCAGTTATCTATAAAGCTACCTGACGGAACATTGGTTACCCTTAACGCGGGCTCTATGCTTTCTTACCCAAAGCAATTCGAAGATACGCTCAGAGAAGTCAGGCTTATCGGCGAGGCTTTCTTTGATGTGACTCGTAACGAGAAGGCTCCATTCATTATCCACACCGGCGAGGTTACTACCAAAGTTTTAGGGACGTCATTCAACGTCCGGGCTTATCCGGAAAATAGAGAAGTGCAGGTTGCGGTAGTCGAAGGCAAGGTGAAAGTCAGGATGTCGTCGGGCTTGGATAAAAACGGTGTATGCCTGGTGAAGAGCGAAATGGTGACAGTACAAAAAGAACACGGGAAGCTGATCGTCTCAGATTATGATGAGAAGGATCAGATCGGGTGGAAGGACGGAATACTGTATTTTGAAAAGTCAGATTTTACATCGACAGTCCGGAAGCTGGAACGCTGGTATGGTGTAAAAATTCACATTGGTGAAGGACGAAAAATGGATCCCTCCTGGCGATTCAGTGGAAAATTTAAAAATAAACCCCTTGACTACATACTTGGTGTGATGAGTTACCCTCATCAGTTTTCCTTTAAAATCAATGATAAAACGGTAAGCCTACAATGAAAACCCGCAGAACATGCTCCTAAATACCAGCTAATAAAAAACCGGTAACCATGACGATTACCGGTTCAGGATGTGACTTTACCGTAAACAAGAGTTGGACGCTCAATCAGATACCGGTAAAAGTCACTTGTAATGAATTTTTATATTCAAACCATCAAAAATATGGAATTAAAACTACTACAACAAATTGTAGCGATGTCGAGGTATGCAGTGATTGGAATGGTGTTACAATGCCTGTTTGTGGGGTTACTTTCGGCCACAGAAAGTAGCGCTCAGGAGCAGAGCATAGAAAAGATCTTCATTTCTATCAATCTTAAGGATGTTTCCGTGGAAGATGCGTTTGTTGTCATCAACGACAAGACGAATTTTAATTTCCAATACGATCAAAAGCTTGTTCAGAATAAAAAGCTGGATGTCAATTTCACGGGGACAACCATTGGAAAATTATTAAGATATATATCGAAAGAAACAAACCTCAGTTTTAGCAGAGTAAATGAAACGATCTATGTTTCTACTCCTAAGAAACAGGCCGTTACAGAAATAATCAATTCAGGTCAGAAACCAACATCTTCATTATTAAACAAGCCGGGCCAACTCACTGCATCTACGGAGGAATTTCATGCCAACAGGTTAATGCAGGTTGTAAATGAGGGTATGGCAACCATGGCTGTTACAGTTACTGGTGTTGTAAAAGGGGACGACGGTACGACACTCCCCGGCGTAAACGTAGTGGAAAAAGGTACTGTTAATGGTACTTCCACTGATGTGGACGGTCGCTATAAAATCACCATTGCCGGTAACAGCTCGACCCTTGTTTTTAGTTATATCGGTTATGTGTCCCAAGAAGTTCCTGTCGGCGGTAAAAGAGGGATCGATGTAAAGCTGATTTCGGAAAACAAATCGCTCGAAGAAGTTGTCGTGGTTGGATATGGAACACAGCGAAAAGAAAGTGTTGTGGGGGCGATCACCCAGGTCGACAATAAAGCCCTCATGCGCTCAGGGACTTCTAACATTACGAATGCAATTGCCGGGAAGCTTTCAGGTGTATTGACCATGCAATCGAGCGGTGAACCTGGAAATGACCACTCTGAAATTATCATCCGGGGACTTTCGAGCTGGAATGGATCGCAGCCCTTGATCATGGTCGACGGCGTTGAGCGTGACTTCAAAGACATGGACCCTAACGAAATCGCAACGATTTCTGTGTTGAAAGATGCTTCTGCAACGGCAGTTTTTGGCGCAAAAGGTGCGAATGGTGTGGTAATCGTAACGACGAAACGGGGGGTGATCGGAAAACCTAAACTGGATTTCACCGCGTCATACGGAATGTCGAAAGCCACCAGAATTCCTGATCACATCAGCTCGTACAAAACGATGTCGATGTACAACACCGCGATGATGAATGGGCAGTCGTTCACCGGACTAATAACTCAAAATGCTTTAAACCAATACCGCAATCCTTCAACGCCGCTCAATGCCCTGCGTTACCCGGATGTGAACTGGTTTGATATCATGACCAAGCCGTTTGCAGCCAATGCAAATGCGAATTTCAATGTTTCAGGTGGTACCAATTTTATTAAATATTTTGCTTCAATCGGTTATTCACACCAAGGTGATTTTTTCAAGTCTTACCACAGCGGCTATGACGATACCCGTTACTGGTACAACCGCTTTAATTACCGGACAAACATTGATTTTAATCTTACAAAGACAACTACTTTATCATTGAATGTAGGAGGTGAAACGGGTGTCAAAAATCAGCCTACGGATAGTCCGTGGAGAAACCTTTATTCAACCGGTCCTGCACGCTATCCGGCCTATTTTCCTGCTTGGGTACTTGCACAGGTTCCTGATCCCGACTATCCGAATGATAAAGGTGACAGGCTTGCTATGAACTTTGGAGAGTTTACAGGAAACCCATACACCTCGATGAACCGGGGATCTTTCAACCGTTACCTGGATTCCAAACTTTTCACAGACTTAATCCTGGATCAGAAGCTGGATATGTTAACGAAAGGTCTGAGTACAAGAGGGAAAGTCTCTGTAAGTACCTATTACAGGAACAACTCATTGAATGCGTCATATTCTTTTGCGGACTATCAGCTGAATTACGACAAGATCGGAACGGAAGAAAACCCCTGGTTCCGTAATGGACAGGGGAATGAAATGTTCCAGCAGGGTCCGTTGGATATCAACGTAGGTAACTTGGAAAATGATTACTACAAAGATCTGTATTACGAATTATCCCTGAACTATAGCCGGACTTTTGGCAAACATTCGGTGTCAGGTCTGGCACTTGCCAACCGTCAGCAAAAAGACAAAACCACTCAGTTTCCTTATTACAACCAGGGGGCCGTGGGTCGTGCTACATACGATTATGCCGGCAAATACATGGTTGAAGTGAATGTCGGTTATACAGGATCGGAACGTTTTGCTCCCGGAAAACGCTATGGTTTCTTCCCATCCGGTGCGGTCGGATACATGATGTCAGAGGAAAAATTCATGAAAAATGCCGTACCCTGGATCAGTAAGCTGAAATTCCGTTATTCCGACGGTAAGGTAGGTAGCGACATCGCCGCAAACCGCTGGTTGTACCTGAGCGATTATTTCAAAGACAACGCACTTTATATTCACGAAGATCTTGGCGCCAATACCACTTCTCAGTGGGAGGAAGCACGAAAAAGGGATTTTGGTGTTGAATTGGGCCTTTGGAATGACAGCTTCACATTCACCGTAGATTTGTTTGATGAATATCGCGAAAAGATGCTTCTGGTTCCTCAGAGTGTTACGATGTTGGTAGGTAATTCATTCAAGGAGCTAAACCTGGGAAGACTTAAAAAGCACGGTATTGAGTTTGAAGCAGATTATAGAAAGAGTTTTGCGTCCGGTCTTACTTATTTTGTCAAAGGGGTTTTTGGATTCAATGAAAACCGAATTCTGTTCAAGGATGACCTACCGTACGCTTTCGGTTATCAGAAGGCACAGAACAAGCCACTAGGCGCTCAGCTTAGCGGGGTAGAACTGACAGGAACCGGCTACTACACTTCTGTTGACGATATACATAATAACGTCTCGGCGATTGATCTTTACAAGATTAACGTTGGTGATTATAAGTTTTTGGATTACAATGGTGACGGAAAGGTCACTAACCTGGACAAATACCCCATCCCGGGATCGGACTACCCACCGCTGACCTACTCGTTCTCATCCGGTTTCTCCTTTAAGAAATTTGAATTCAATATCCTGTTTACCGGTAATGTTGGAAAATATGTAGAGTTTAACCAGCCTTACGAAGTGGAATTTATCAAAGGAGACTGGCGCGTTCACGCTTCTCAGCTTGATTACTGGACCCCAACCAATCCAAATGCAAACCACGCAACGCTTCACTACTCGGCTGGTGGTAGTACTGACAACCTCTTCTGGGGTGGTGGAGAAGCCGACAGAGGTTTCGATATTATGGTGAAGAACAGGTTCTGGAGAAATGCCAACTACCTGCGCCTGAAAGAAGTTTATGCTGCCTATACCTTCAATTCAAAGGTTTTGAAAAGAGTATTGGGCACATCAAACCTTCTGTTTTTTGTTACGGCCAACAACCTGCTCACAATCACGAAATTGATTGAGGGTGATCCGGAAGCGAAGGATTTCAACCAGGGCTTCTACCCTCAAATGACCAGTATCAAATTTGCCATCAGAGCTGCATTTTAAAAGAAAAGATCTTATCAATATGAAAAAATATATCGCCTTAACTCTGGTGCCGGTAATACTGATTGTATTCCTCACCTCCTGCGTAGAGGACTATCTGAACAAAGCTCCCGAATCAGGCCTTACCACGACTGATGTGTTTTCTAAATATGAAAACTTCAAGAAGTTTTTCGATGCAATTTATGAGGGTACCAGCAGAGACACTCCGACCTCAACTACCTGGTATAATGTTAATATTAAAACATCCTATTCTTTGTTTTTTGATTTTTGGGACCAGAAATATACCATGGAGTCGCTGACAGACATGAGCGATATGGGGCGTCTGATGGATTCACAAGTTGTTAAAAGCGGCTCCGTTTCAGCGATCATTAACAAAATGACGTATGACAAGGCGAGACGTCCAATTTTGTCATCAATGTTCCAGATTATCAGAATCGCTAACATGTCCATCAAAAACATCGGTTTACTCAAAGATGTAAGTCCGGTTGATGTAAATGATTTCAAAGGACAAGCACACTTTGCCCGTGCCTACGCACATTTTGAACTATTCCGCTTGTGGGGACCAATGCCTTATCTCAATACTGTAGTAGGAGCAACTGATCCATGGGACATCCCCAGGTTGTCAAAACACGAAACCCTGCTTCGTATTGCTGCCGATATGGACACTGCGGCCAATTATTTCAAGGCAGCAAGCCTTATGCGTCGTGATCCAGGGCCTGGTGTTGCCGGTCACCTTAACAACCCGGAACAAAAGCGCCCTAACGGTGTAGCTGCGAAAGCCTTCAAGGCCCGGGCATTGCTGTACGCAGCCAGCCCGTTGAATAACGAACTCGGTCTGAAAGACTGGGAGGAAGCGGCAAAAGCAAACTGGGAAGCAATAAAAATCGCCGAGGAAAACATGTATGATTTGTTGTCCCAAGCCGACTACAAAAAGAATTACATTGGCAACCAGTATTCCAATGAACAGATATGGGCGTGGTCTGCGGGTAATGGCAGGGCCTATAACAATGGAGATTTTCAGGGTCAGGTCAACGGTATTTTTGGAGGATCTAAAACCGGGTTCTCCGGAGAGTGCCCTACCCAGAACACCGTTGATAAATTTGAAACCAAATGGGGTGAACCATTGAACACTGCTGCGGACCGTCAGGCTGCTACGGCTGCCGGACATTATAATGAGCAGGATCCTTATGCCAACCGAGATCCAAGGTTTTACATTGATATTATCTACAATACAGCTCCGGTGCCCGGCTACGGAGCCGCTGCGATCTATTACACGACCAATAGCAGTGGTGCTGCTGTGTATGCGGCTTTGCAGGATCAGTCCTATGCGGGGGTTACCCGTACTGGCTACTACGAGAGAAAAACATGGGGTGAGCAAAGTGTAAATAATAAAACAACGCCTCAATATACAGATCCATTGATCAGGCTTGGCGAGCTTTATCTTAACTACGGCGAAGCTGCGAATGAAGCTTACGGGCCAAACGGATCGGCACCGGGAGCAACTTACTCGGCTCTTCAGGCAATCAACAAGATCCGGAGACGCGCAGGTATGCCAGAGGTGTTGCCGCTCTATTCATCCAGCAAGGAAACATTACGGGAAAGGATTAAAAACGAACGCACAATTGAATTGTGTTTTGAAGGAGGGCACTATTTCCACGACATACGCCGCTGGAAAGATGCTCCCAAAGTAATGGGCGGTACATTAATGGGCGTTGATATTGAAAAAGTCGCCGTGAGTGCTGCATACCCGACGGGATACAAGTACATACGCATTCCCTTATCCGCCGACCGCCAGGTTCGCTGGAAAGACGCCATGTATTACTTCCCTTTCAACACGGAAGATACGTACAAAATGAAAAATTTTGTTTCCAACGAAGTTTGGTAGCCCACAACCTTTAAACTGATTATTATGAAATTTTATATTCCATACAAAAAGCATGGATTTGTCGGGTTACTCATGCTATGCCTGCTGATAACAGGTGCTGTGAACGCTCAGGACAAGACCAAAAAATCTAAACCTGTCAGCATTAACCTCAAAGTAACTGATGAGCAGGGAAATGCCATACCGAAAGCTACCATCATTGTCGGTGAGGGGCTTATTCACGCCGAAACCAATGCCAGCGGCGAGTTTGAATTCAAGGCAATGCCTGAGGACTTCATTTCCATTACGTCACCGGGATACAGCAAGTCCGTCTCGCTTGTCAGTGATATTGTTGTCAGCAGTGTTGTGGAGCTGAAAAAAGCCAAACTTTTCACAACAACCGATGACATGGTGCCGATGCCTTTTATGAGTCTGAAAAAGAGGTCATTGACAGCCGGGTACAACGTATTTAGGACTGCTGATCTTGAAAAATATCCAACCTCTGATCTTAGAAATGCTTTTGCAGGGCTGGCGACTGGTCTGGAAGTGACAGAACGTGATGGTTCGGTAGGCTTGAATGCAGAAGAAGCAAATGGGAATTTCAGGGTAACAGAAAAAATTAACCTTGCCACGAGAGGCCGTAGCCCTGTTTTTATTATCGACGATATTCCTACTGATATTACCGAAATGCCTCTTGATCCTCAGGAAATAGAGTCCGTGACGGTAATTAAGGATATTGTAGGCAAAGCAATGCTTGGACCAAGAGGAGCTGACGGCATTATCTACATCAAAACAAAACGCGGAAAAGTAAACGAACGCGTAATGAATGTGAATGCTGAAAAAGGTATCAGCAAAATAGACCGGTTTCCTGGCTGGGCTTCCGGTGCGGACTATGCCAGGCTTAACAATCAGGCCAGACTCAATAGCGGCCTTACCACACTGTACAACGAGGATGCGATAACGGGCTATGCAGCAAACAACCCGTATAGCTTCAAATATCCAAGCGTTGATTTTCGCCAGATGATGCTTAAAGATACCAAGGCATTCAACAGGGTCAACTTGTCGTCTATGGGCGGGAACGAAACCGTGCAGTATGCCGCTTACCTGGGCTATAATGGTGAAGGAGACATCTATAAAATCGGTAAAATATCCGATTATCATCGTGTAAATGTCCGTTCGAATATTGACATCAAGGTCAACGAACTGATCAAAGTGAAATTCGATTTCTTTGGTGGACTTACCATTCGCCGTTCACCGAATTACGGTTATAACTCCAACTTTACCAACGAGGATGGAAATACCAATACTGCGCTTGATCTTGTTGAATTCAATACCGTACTGAATGACATCACCAATACTCCGCCGATTGCTTTTCCTGTATATGCTGCATTTGCAGATAACGCGGAAGCACCCTGGTATGCGGTCAGTAATAATACTGCCTACAGGCAAAACCCGATCGGGAACGTGATGCACAATGGATACTATACCGAAACAGGCAGAACAGGTGCGTCCAATCTTACATTTGAATACGATATGAAGGAATTGGTGCCAGGGCTGAAATCCAAAACTTACGTGGGGTTCAATGTTTACAACAGCTTACGTATCGGTAAAGCAGAGGACTATATTGCGTATGTAACTACACCGGGAAAAACAGCGAGTGGGGCAGATACTGTAACGATGGTAAAAGTGCATGACGGATATGATATGTCAGGACAGGAAAAACTGCATGATTACTATTCTCAGCGCTTTGTTGTTTATGAAAACCTGAGCTATGCAAAAGCGTGGGGTGAACATGACGTGCAGGCCGGATTAACCTACTATCTTGGCAAGTCGTCACGAAACGGAATCGAAGAGCCGCAAAGACAGCAAAATGCAGTGCTGACGGGAAGTTATACTTTCAAGGATAAATATATTTTCCAGGGCGTTCTGAACTATGCAGGAACGTACAGTTTCGCGAAGGACAAACGTTACGGAATGTTTCCTGCGGTTGGCCTTGGTTGGGTGATATCCGAAGAAAGTTTCCTATCGGACATCAAACCGATCAATTATCTTAAGCTTCGCGCTGAAACCGGTGTAGTGGGCTACGAGGGTTTTCTTCCTCCGTTTTACGATCTCGACAGATGGAGCATCAACTCAACCGGTTCTGCGTTCGGTCCTTATACTACAGGCCAGTGGTTTGGAAGTACTACAGACAACCTTGTGTACAGGACAGCTCCTTCCCGGGTAGGAAACCCAGAACTAACCTGGGAAAAACGCAGGGAATTTAGTGTGGGTATCGATGCATTACTGTTCAACCGCAAATTATCGCTGGAAGTTAACTATTTCAACAACCTCCGTGACGGGATTGTATCGCAGCTGATCAACACCATACCCATGACAGCGGGCATCTCCAACGCCAGACCATTTTTCAATTACAATAAGATCCGATATACCGGTGTTGAGCTTGGACTCCAGTACTCAGATAAGATTGGAGCCCTTAGATTCTCTGTCGGTGGTAACGCCACGATGCAAGACAGCAAAATCCTGAAATATGATGAGCCTAATTACCGCTTCGACTATCAGAGAAGAATTGGCACACCGCTCAACGCCATTGTTGGACAAACCTACATCGGAAAATTTGCCAGTGACGCCGAAACGAAGATCGTACCGCAGATCTACGATGAAGTCCTCAAACAAGGTGACCTCAAATACAAAGATTTGAATGGCGACGGCCTGATCGATGACAATGATCAGAGTATCATCGGTAACGCCGCACCCAAGCTTATTTACGCGCTGAATCTGAGACTGGGTTACAAAAACTTCGAGTTGACAGGAGTTGGTACAGGACGGGCATTCTATGATATCCCGATGACCAATAAATACTTCCAGAACGGCTGGAACGACAACAACTATTCCAACTTTGTGAAGGACAATATCGGAGGTCAGTATCCAAGACTAACCTACCAGAAGATTAATAACAATTTTGTTACCTCCCATTTCTGGTTGCGTGACGGAGGATTCTTTAAGGTGCAAAATGTAGAGCTTGCATACAATGTTCCGTTGATCAACGGCAATCTCATCGGCGCACGTGGAATTCGCCTGTACGTTCGCGGGGCTAATTTGTTAACCGTTTCGAAAATAAAGGATGTTGATCCCGAATCGATTAACTCCGGTGTTACGGTGTATCCATTGTTCAAAACATTCACAGCGGGTGTTAAACTAACATTTTAATCAGAATCGCAATGAATTTTAAATACATAAAAATAAAGAGTGCCGTTTCTCTTGCGCTGGTTGCTACGCTGCTTGCTTCCTGTGTGGATTATCTTGAACCCTATCCAAATGGTCGCCGTACCACCGAAGATCTTTGGAACTATCAGGATATGGTGCAGGGCCTGGTGGGAAACTGCTACGAAAACATGCCCCGCGGATACAATGACAACGAAGGTGTGTACATTGATGGTGCCGCCGACGACGTCGTGATTACCAATACCACCAATGCCATTGCCCGGATGGCGGTCGGTGCCTTGCCTACAAGCCAGGATCCATTCCGTACCTACTGGGACCGCGACTATAGATCGATTTATCAGGTCAACCTTTTCCTTAAAGATCGCCGTGGTTATAATACGCGCTTCCTGGTTAATGCGCACCTGGATAGTCTTGTGAAAAACCGTTTGCAGGGCGAGGCTTTTGCCATTCGTGCCTGGTTCCAGTGGGATCTCCTCCAGAAATTCGGAGGCAAAGGCAATAACGGTCAGATGCTGGGCTTTCCCATCATTCTTGAACCTGCGGATATTACCAAACAAATCAACTTATCCCGTAATACTTACGATGAATGTGTAAAACAGATTCTTGCAGATTGCGATTCAGCATATAAATATCTGCCTATCGCACACCGGGATTTCCTGGTGCCAAACGTGAGTGATCGTACCTACGCGGGTGGACGTTTTTGGGGAAGATTTGACGGCATTACCACAAGGGCGATCAAAGCGCTTGTTTATCTAAACTGGGCAAGCCCGAGATTCAATCCTGGAAACGATGTAACCCGCTGGGACATGGCTGCCAAAAATGCAAAAGAGGTAATGGACTTCAAACTAAAAACAGATGCCGTTACAAACGGGTTCGGCCCTGCAAAAGCCGTGAACTGGTTTGATCCGAATTTTGGAGGCATCGTTTTCGCTTCAAGATATAACAACGCCAACGACGCCATGGAAAGGATGTTCTATCCGGGCGGCTTTCAGGGGACAGGTTCTGTAGGTGCCACGCAGGAAATTGTAGATGCTTTCCCTATGAAAAACGGTTATCCAATCACTGATCCGAAAAGTCTTTACGACCCCACAAAACCATACGATAACCGCGACCCGCGTTTTTACGCCACTATTTTCCATAACAATGCCAAGGCGGTGAAGATCAACACCACTACGGTGATGTATACTTTCGAAAACTTTCTGAATGGTAAGGATGCAGCAGGACCTGCCGTAAATAGCCGTACCAATTACCACATTAAAAAAATGGTATTCATGGGACTGAATTTTGGAGACAACTCCGTCAACAGACAGCCTCATATGAAAATGTTCATTCGCTGGGAACACATGGTGCTAGCATTTGCCGAAGCTGCCAATCAGGTAGAAGGACCAGTGGGAGCTAAATACCTGCTTTCCGCAAAAGATGCAATGGCATACATTCGTAAGAAGGCCAACACAGATGGGGTAGCGGGTTTTGCGACCGATCCCTACCTGACCGAAGTGGCTGCTGCCGGAAAGGCATCCTTTGGTGAATTCATCAAAAATGAACGACGATTAGAACTCTCATTTGAAGGGCAACGCTTTTACGACATACGCCGCTGGTCGACAGACCTTGCACCATTGAACAAACCGGTCCACATGGCAAAAATCACTAAGAACGCTGACGGTACATTCACTTACAAGCTGGATGATATCGCTGAAACCCGTTCCTTTATATCGGCTTACTTGCCTATTCCGTACGACGAAATGCTGAGAATGAGCAATCTGGTTCAGAATGAAGGATGGGATGCCTGGAAGTAGCGGGTCGGAGCAGTTTTAAGGGTTTGAAAAGTTTGAAGGGTTTAAGTGAGTTTAAAAAGTTTAACTAGTTTTTGCTCAAACTCCTAAACTCACAAACTTTCAAACCAAAGCATAACCGCTATAATCGAGTAGGATTGGCAAGCGAATTATTTAAAAGAAGATCAATACAGACCGCAGCGTACAGCCGCAGCTAACAGCTAAAAAAAATGAAAAAGATAACAATTGTAATTCTCCTTCTTTCAGTTGCCTTGACCTCGTGTTACAAGGACTACATTGAGGATTTCGACTACAGTGCGGTTTACTTTGCTTACCAGACCAACGTCCGCACATTTGTGGTGGGTGAAGGTATGAAAATCGAGGTAGGCGCGGCGCTTGCGGGTTTGCGTGAAAACGGCCAGGACCGTGTCGTGAATTTCAAGCTTGATAATACGATAATCACAGCCGACATACTGGCTGCCATGAGAACGGGAGCTGCCTACATCAAGGATGCCGTGGCTTCTGTAGTGGCACTAAAACCCATGCCTTCAACTTATTACACCATTTCGGACAATAGTAAAATGGTAATTAAGGCCGGGAATCACATGGGATCCGTGGTGATCAAAGCCGATTCGGCAGCCTTCCTGAAGGATACAACCACCATCAATCCCGTCTATGCGATTCCTTTCTATATTGTTTCTGCCGATGCGGATTCCATACGTGCGGCAAAAAGGTACACTGTTGTTGGTCTGAAATATGAAAACATGCTGTTCGGAAACTACTGGCACGGTGGTGTGACCATCGTAAAGGATTCAACAGGGAAAATTGTAAAAACGACTAACTACTTCACGGCCATCCCGACCCCGGAAGTAAAAATCATGAACCTGAAAACAGTAGCTTACAATGCTTTGGTAACGAATAAAATCGGAGACCAGGCCGGGTCAATGAAGCTTACTCTGAACGGTACAACCGTTACGGTAAGCCAGGCCAACGGTTCTAAAGTAGTGGTTCAGCCTGACGGCGCCAGCACTTTCAATCGTCCAAAATTACTGCAGGACAGAAAAATTTATCTGAAATACAAATATTTAAATGCTGATAAAACGACTTCTTACGCTACCGATACTTTAACATTTAGAAATAGACTTCGCGACGGCGTGAATGAATGGCAGGATGAAGATCCATCGCACTATTGATCTATGTTGACTTTATAGTCATCCAATTTTATTGACTAACAGTTACTTGTAGTTTTATCATTAAAATTAAAGTCCCTAACGGCTCAACTGCTGTGTTTGGGACTTTTTTTGTTTTATCACCTCGGCTTTTTCAAGGGGCGTGGGCAGATAAGTGCAACGAGTTAAAACGGTATTAAAAATTGTACGATCCTAGTTCAGGGTTAAAATATGAAACCAACGTCGGGGTAGAATAAATAAAATAATTTCTATAACTAAAAAATGTTCGTGTGATGAAGAAATCTTTTACGAATCTAGGATGGAAGGGATTTGCGGTCATAGCGGTTTTGTGGCTATGCGCAATCAATTCCGCCGAATCGAAAGGCACAATTTTAAGGGATCCCGGGAAAACTTCAGCTGCGGCCGTTAACGTAACCGGTAAAGTATCCGACGAAAAAGGTGCGGGTCTTGCTGGTGTTACTGTGGTTGAAAAAGGTACTCAAAATGGTACATCAACAGATGCGAACGGAGAATACCGTATATCGGTATCCGGTAGCACTTCTGTCCTTTCTTTCAGCTTCATTGGATTTGCATCCAAAGATGAAATCGTTGGCAATCGCACCAACATCACTATCCAGCTTGCTTCACAGGATAAGTCACTGGATGAGGTCGTTGTGGTGGGTTATGGTACCCAGAAAAAGGTGAATATGACCGGAGCGGTTTCATCCATTAAAATTGATGACAAAATTACCAGTCGCTCTCTCTCAAACGTTTCTTCCGGTTTATCAGGACTTGTTCCGGGTCTGGCAGTAACACAAGGTTCGGGTATGGCAGGGCGTAATAATGCCGCCCTGATCATCCGTGGGCTGGGAACTGTTAACAATGCAAGTCCGCTCGTGGTTGTTGATGGTATGCCTGATGTGGATATTAACCGGATCAACATGAATGATATCGAGACGATTTCAGTGTTGAAAGATGCAACTTCTTCATCTGTATATGGATCAAGGGCGGCCAACGGTGTTATCCTGATCACAACAAAATCCGGTAAGGGACAGGAAAAAGCGACCATCAACTTCTCTGGAAACTATGCGGTTCAGGTTCCGACCAAAGCGTACGATTTTTTAGCGGATTACCCCCGCGCCCTTACGCTCCACCAGCAGGCAGCGGCTGTGAATACACTTCGTTCCAACTATAACTTCAAGGATGGCACGGTTGACCAGTGGCTGGCTCTGGGCTTAATTGATCCTGTGGCCTATCCCAATACCGACGTCTGGGATGTGATTATGAGAAATGGCGCAATCCAGAATTATAATTTGTCGGCATCAGGTGGCGGCGACAAATCAAATTTCTTCGTTTCTGTGGGAATGATGGACGAGAAAGGTCTTCAGATCAACAACGATTACAAACGCTACAATGCCCGTTTCAATTACGATTACAAGATTCGCAAGAATATCAACACGGGTATCAAATTCAACGGTAACTGGTCGAACCTGGTTTACGCCCTTGAAGACGGATTTACGGATGATGATCCTGCCAACACAGCTGGTTTTGACATGCAGGCTGCTATTTCCGGAATTTTGCCTTATGACCCTACAACCGGATATTATGGCGGCGTAATGGCCTACAACGAAGATCCTCAGGCATATAACCCCTACACGGTTTATCAGAATAACCTGAACAGGTTGAATCGCCAGGAAGCCAACACCAGTATGTATCTGGACTGGTCACCGATCCCTGGACTGACTGCCCGGGTTGATTATGCGTTAAACTACTACAATCAGTTCCGCTGGAATGCAAGCACGCCCAACCAGGCGTATAACTTTCAAACGAAAGCTTATGGTAGCCGGGTGTACGTGGGAACAAACGCAGGTGTAAGTAACTTCACTGAAACGGGTTACAAAACCATGTTGAACGCACGCCTGAACTACAACAAAACTTTTGCAAAACACCACGAGTTCGGTGCATTGATGGTTTACAGTGAAGAATATTGGTACGACCGTGCGCAGAGCTCTTCCAGAAACGACCGTTTGTATCCTTCATTACATGAAATTGACGCCGCTTTGACGGATATCCAGTCGACAGGTGGAAATTCAAGCACAGAAGGTCTTAAATCCTTCATTGGACGTGTCAATTACACGGCATACGACAAATACCTTTTGGAAATTAACTTCCGTTCTGACGGATCCTCGAAATTTCTTTCGGGCAACCAGTTTGGATTTTTCCCTTCGGCAGCTATTGGATGGCGTTTTACAGAAGAGAATTTCATTAGTGCCTTTACCAATAAGTTCCTGAGCAGCGGTAAGCTTCGCGCTTCCTATGGTAGCCTTGGTAATAACAGTGGCGTAGGCAGGTACCAGCAGCAGTCCACCCTGGCTTCCAGCAACTATATGGTGGGAGGGAGTATTGTTAAAGGTTTTGTAAACAGAAAACTGGTCAATAAAAACCTTTCGTGGGAAAACACCAAGGTATTTAACCTGGGATTTGACCTGGGATTTCTTAACAACCGCCTAAGTGCTGAAATTGATTATTACGACCGTTTGACGACCGGAATGAACAGGCCATCTGATATGTCTTTGCTACTTACCGGAGCATACGATGCACCCCGCAAAAACATTGGAGACCTTCGTAACAAAGGTATTGAAGGGAACCTTGCATGGAGAGACCGGAAAGGGGAAATCAGCTATGGAATAAGTATCAATGCTTCCTATAACAGAACCAAACTGGAAAAATGGAACGAGTTTCTAAGCCGTACATCGACTTATTCAAGCGAGAATTTAAATTATGCGGTATTCCTGGGCATGCCTTATGGCTTTCTGTACAGCTATCAGGATTCTGGTATCGCTCAAACCTGGCAGGATGTCTACAATGCCACCCCGCAGGGAGCAGCTCCGGGAGATATCTTACGGAAGGATTTAAATGGTGATGGCAAAATTGACGATAACGACAAAAAAGCCTATACCACGACACAACGGAGCAGACCAACCACCAACTTTGCCTTGAATACAAATGTTTCCTGGAAAGGATTTGATGTTTCACTCTTGCTGCAGGGGTCCACAGGTCGTAAAGATTTTTGGATCAATAATTACAACAACACCGGTATCGGAACGCAGCGCTATGCTTTCAACGAACAACACCTGACCAATCCCTGGACTGTCGAAAACCGCTACGGTGGATGGCCGAGACTTAACGGAAATGGGAACCGGGAAGAAACCACATACTGGCTTGATAACCTGAATTATCTGCGGGTGAAAAATCTTCAGCTTGGATATACCCTGCCGCCCACTTTTCTCAAAAGAATTGGCCTCAGCAGTTTCCGTATCTTCATGTCAACCGAAAACCTGAAAACATTCACGAAGTACCGTGGGTTGGATCCTGAAATGCAGGGTAACAAAAGCGATGCATATCCATTGACTAAATCCTATTCAGCTGGTATCAACATAGGTATCTAAAAAATTATGAATATGAAAAAAATGATTTCAAAAATATTTACTGTGTCTTCTCTTGCGGTGCTGATGATCATCGCCGGATCGTGTACAGAAGATTTGCTCGAGCAACAGCCTACCACAGAGTTGGCGGCAAATGTTTTCTGGAAAACAGAAGATGATGCTCTGTTTGCTTTACAGGGGGCCTATTCCTCCATTCGCCCGGTTTTTGACCGCGACTATTATTTGGACGGTCATGGCGAGTATGTTCGTACACGAGGTACAAGCGCAACGAACGGAACCCTCAGGCTTGGCGATGCTTACCAGGATGGTAACTTCAATCCTACCGGTTACGGTGGCGCTTTTGTTAAAATGTGGCGCTATCTGTATGGCGGAGCGAACCGTGCCAATTACGTGATAGAAAATGTAAATAAAATGTTGCTTACCGCAAAGCCTGAATCTAAACCTAAGCTGGAAACGATCATTGGCGAAGCGAAACTGTTACGCGGTATGGTCTATTTTCGACTGATCTCCATGTGGGGGGATGTACCTTATATCAGTAAAGTGATCAACGATAATGCAGAGGTTGCCACTTTGTCAAGGTTGCCGATTGCACAGGTAAAAGATTCCATTATGGCTGACTTTACGTATGCATTTGACAAACTTCCTGTAAAAGCCTCTGCGACCGGGCGCGTTGGTAAACCTGCGGCCCTGGCTTTTCGTGGTAAATTACAGCTTTACTGGGCAAGTTGGAACAAATTTGGATGGCCTGAACTGGATGGTTTTAAACCGGATGCCAATGCTGCAACTACTGCTTACACAGCTGCTGCCGCTGACTTCAACGCCGTTATTAACAACTACGGTTTAACCTTGTTCAGGAACGGAGAGCCAGGCGACATAGACTCCCTTGGTAAAGCGGACAAGTTGCCAAATTACTATTATTTATTTCAGCCTATTGCCAATAATGATGGAGAGATCATCATGGGTTTCACACACGGAGGCACAGGAACTGCACAAGGTGAAGAGCTTATGCGTGATGTTGCCGGGCGTTCGCATGAAGGTTCTCAATGCTGGGTATCGCCACGTTATGAAATTGCGGATCGGTATCAATCAACAATTACCGGGGAGTTTGCTCCTAAATTGATCCCGATCAATGCTGCCAATGCAGGGGCAAGGACGACGCTCAATTCAGCAGTAAATCCCAACAGTTACAAGAATCGTGACTACAGGATGAAAGCCTCAATCATGTGGGATTATGAAGTGAGCGTAGGCCTTATTTCGTTGAAATCGACCGGATTGTGTCCGTTTATATACAAAACCTGGAATGTACCTGTTGTAATTGACGGCGTTAGCTACACGACTTATAATACCGACGGGAGCAACTCAGGATATGTGTTCCGCAAGTTTTTGAGGAATTATGCAGGTCAGGGAAGAAGCGACGGAGATTACAACTATCCGGTTATGCGTCTTGCGGATGTGTTTCTGATGTATGCCGAAGCAACAAATTTCGCTAAGGGGCCGCAAGCCGATGCCATCGCTTTGGTGAACAAGGTTCGCCGTCGGGGTAATCTTCCGGCGCTGAAAGCAGACAAAACAGCCACTGCTGACGCCTTTTTTGCTGCGATAGAACAGGAACGTATTATCGAGCTTTTCGCAGAAGGACAGCGTGGGTTTGACCTGCGTCGCTGGAGAGCCTTGGAACGAGTTTGGGGAGCACCTTATGGTACGGGGAAATGGGCAATCGATTCGCATGGCGCTCAGATGAGTCTTTACTACCAAAACTCCTCGGAGCTTGTATATCAGCAAAATTATATCTTCAGGATTCCGACAGCAGAACGCGATCGCAATCCGAACCTGACCCAAAACAAACCCTGGTTATAATTTGATAAAGGGATTTCAATAACCTTAAAATAGAAACAGAATGTTAAGATATATCAAATTAATGTGTACAATCCTTCTTACAACAGTGGCGCTTGTTGCCTGTAAGGAAGATTTTCCGGTCGATGAAGACGGGTTGCTTATCACGACCAGAACGCAATGCTACGTCAGTAGCTTCGAAATACTGGGTTCGGATTTTCAGACGGTCCGTACTAAAACGGCTGTTGTGGATACGCTGGCCATGACCGTAAATGTGGAAGTATTCTATGGTACTGACCTCAAAAACCTCTATCCGCAATTCTCCCTTGTGACCGATGCGAAACTGGATCCGAAAATTACCGGTAAAGTTGACTTCTCTGATTTGGCAAACCCCAAAAAATACACCGTTATCTCCGGGAATCGCAAGATTAAGAAAACTTACACAGTGAACGTTACTGTACAAAAACCTTAATTCAATGAAGATCATGAAACATAAATTTTTGTCGTGCATTCCACTTCTTTTCGCTCTGGTGCTGGTGATGTCCGCATGTGAGGATGAGAAATATGCAATACCAACGCTACCGCAAGAACTGCGTAACGATGTGATTAAGAGAACCCTCGGGCCAAACCTGGTGGGATTGAATATTGAGTTTGCTTACGGTATCGCCATTCCGAAATCGCTGGGTAAACTTGTCTCTGCCGAGGTTGAGGCTTCTATTGGAGGAGCAGAAGCTACTTACCTGGACAATAAATCCTACTATACAAATGGGAGCGGACAGGATGTTGGTATCGAGGTCGGAAGCAAGTCGGTCAATAACGGAACCAAAACAACCGTAACCTTTACAAAGGATACGATTGCTTCCACGCTCAGGTATTTCTACCGCATCCCGGCTGCCGCAAAAGGTAAAGAGGTGAGTTTTAAATTTTCTGCCACTGCAAGTAACGGGCAAAAGGTAACATACTCGATGGGACCTTACAAGATCGCTCAGATGGATATGGTACTTGACCTGGCCGTAAAAGACAGCTCGGCAGCGTACATTTCCATTGAGGATATGGCTGTATATGGTCCAGCCGCTGCGGCGACAAATGCTGCAAAAATCGATCTGGTTTACCTGTACCGGGTTATTCCTAATGTCACGTTTTTACATTCCATCGTTGCGCCAACTGCCAAAACGTATCTTCCGGGCGTAACCCTACCAGCTGGAGTGAGCCGTTCTGCCAAAATCAACAAGGTTTGGGCCCTACGCGATTTTCATTTGGCGAGACTGCAATACGGGATTTATATAGATGATCTTGATTTTCAGCAGCTCAATGTGTCAAATTCGCCGGATTTTGCAATTAACATGAAAGCAGAATCTGGAGCGTGGGTCGAAACCGCTGACGGAAAATACAGAGCATATGTATATGTAAACGCTGTTGACAACGCGACAAAAAGCGCCAGGATCAGTATTAAAAGGTATACAATGAAATAAGTAGGCAATCCGTTTCCTTACCTGTGTTCTCACCTTGAGAGATAGAGTGGCAGTGGGCGTCCTACTACCAGATCACAATTTTGGATAATAACTTTCTGCAAATGAACAGGTCCCGACCTGCTCATTTGCAGATTTTTTTTGACTGAACCCGGCTTTGAGGTAAGTCCAAACGTTACGGAAAGTCTATTCACTTGATGCTGTTTCTTTTTAGGGTATGCTCATCTCTGGAACAGTTACATATTAAAGTTTATTCATTCCGGAATGGATCAATTATAGGAAGACCTTGCTTACATGAAGCAGCGAGTGCTCAGCAGTTGGAGAGGTGATTCCCTGAAGCACCTTTGCAACGTTCTACTTTAATGAACAATGGGGTTTTCTCAAACTGGAATACCGAAACATCGACGGTTCACAACTGCTGTTGCAATTAATTGATATCAAGGACGCTGACTAGGCTGTCAATCGTCGGAAATTAGGAGAAAATAATGTGGTTAAAAATGACCGCGTTATTTTCAAAAGCCTGGGTTATTAGCTTCAAGACACGTCTGAATAAGCCTTTTGGGACCTAAGCCTTTCGAAAATGAGCTCTGTGGTTTCCTTCACTTTCCCACAAACAAAGCGTTTTGTTTAAAAGATAAGGGTTTGAGTTATATGGTAAGAAGGTAAAAGCTATATTCAGGGATCCGGAAGTTTATATTCCCTTGATATATGGAAAACAGAGAGCTGCTACACCAATACATTCAACAAACCCTACCGATCGAGGGTGAAAAAGCTCGTGAAATAACTGCTAAGTTCATCAGAAAAACACTTAAAAAAGGTGATGTTTTTCTGAAGGAAGGAAAGGTAAGCGATGAATACCTATTTCTGGAAGAGGGATTCATGCGGTCTTATTTGTTTGATACAGAAGGTAATGAGGTCACTGTTAACTTCTTTTCTCAAACATCACTTGTCTTTGAAGTCGGTTCTTTCTTTCAACGAGTCCCTTCACAGGAAAACATTCAAGCACTTGCCGATTGTTCGGGATGGGTGTTGACTTACAATCAATTGAACGATCTTTTCCATACCATTCCTGAATTTCGGGAATTTGGACGGGCAGTTTTGGTCAAAGGTTTTATAGCTTTCAAGAACCGAACACTTTCCATGATTAACAAAACGGCTGAACAACGGTATGAGGCTCTCCTTAAATCCAATCCTGAAATATTCCGGAACGCTCCGCTCAAGTACATCGCATCTTATTTGGGGATAACAGACACGTCCCTGAGTAGGATCAGGAAAGAATTTTCAAAAAAGTGATTTCTTGTCAAATGACAGGCGTTTAATATTTTGCCTTTCTGACCTTTGCAAGATCATTTAACTAAATCCCGGCAATGGAAAATATCCCGCTCCCTGTAACCATCCTTTTTAGCCTGGTCGTCATTTTTACAATCTGGCAATTTTTCAAGGCTTCGCACAGATCAAGACAGGTCTTAACTGTAATCCTCGTTTGGATGGTGTTTCAATCGGCCGTAGGGTTGAGTGGGTTTTACCAGAATATCGGCACCATACCACCCCGACTTTTACTTCTCGTCGGCCCAGGAGTTCTGCTTGCAATTTTATTTGCGTTCACAAAGCAAGGAAAAGACTTTCTCGATAGCCTGGATATGAAGTCCCTTACACTATTGCACACCGTAAGACTACCCGTTGAAATTGTACTGTATTTCGTTTTCATAGCTGGTTTGATTCCCGAATTAATGACTTTTGAAGGCCGTAATTTTGATATTATATCAGGCATTTCAGCTCCTTTTGTTTACTATTTCGTATTCATTTCCAAAAATGCAGGAAAGAATGCGCTGCTCGTTTGGAATATGATCTGCCTGATACTTCTTATCAACATCGTAGCCATTGCAGTCCTTTCCGCAAAGACGCCGTTCCAAATACTGGCCTTTGATCAGCCAAACATCGGAATCGCGCTTTTCCCAATTCTATTGCTTCCATCGGTTGTCGTTCCCGTCGTTTTGATTTCACATCTCGCTGCCATCAGGCAACTACTTGTAAATAAAACATCAAATTACGATTTGGATAAAAGGTAGAAATTGCCGCAGGAGCGCCTTATGTTTCAGCAAATATATTTAGACCTTTTCATTTCAATCATTTGATCATCTCCTAAATGAAACTTAACGTAACGATCTTCTTTCTCCTCTTAATTACAAGCATTTCTCAATTTGCTCAAAGTCAGGATAAGGGAAAGCTCGCCATCGTATTCATCGGCAATAGTATCACCCAAGGCAAGGGTGGAGAGAAATCAATGCCGCCACCGACGAATGCCGTCAATTTCCTCAAAGAGCAAAAAGGCGTAACAGATGTGATGTTCGTTAATGTTGGAAAGAGTGGCTCCACAACTTTGGACTGGCTTCCGGGAAGCGGAAAGCTGTTCAGTCTTGCTACAAAAGCGGCAGATAGTCTTTTTCTGAAAAAGGATCATCAGTTGGTTTTTTCTATGAAACTGGGAACAAACGACAGCGCAATTCAAGGGCCAAACGGGGCGCCTGTTTCTAAAGAATCGTACAAGAAAAATATGCAAACCATTATTTCGGAACTCCTTACCAAATACCCGGGCAGCAAAGTTGTGGTTCATCATCCCATCTGGTATAGCGAGAATACGTACAACAGATCCAAATATTTGAAGGAAGGGCTGGAACGACTGCAAACCTATATTCCTGAACTTGACGCGATGGTTTCGGAATACAAGACTTCCGATCCGGGCAGAGTTTTCAAAGGCGATACGAAAGCATTTAAATACTTCCAAAAACACTACCTTGAACTTTTGAAACCTGAGAATGGCCAGCAGGGGACGTTTTATCTCCATCCCAACGAAGCGGGGGTGGTCGTGTTAGGAAAATATTGGGGAAAAGCGATTGCAAAGGCTGTGCTTTAATGTCTGGAACGAAGGTAAAAAGGAAACAGAGTAAAGGGCCCACAATATACCTGGGAAGTAGCGGCATCAAACATCAAAGTAAAACACTTAAAAATTCCAGATAATTGGATGCCTAAACCACGCAAAGAATGATTGAACAATCCTTAGCCCGGCTTCAACATTTGTGTGAAACCATACCTCCATTGTTATACGCAATCGAGGATGCGGCATTTTCTGAAAAATCTGCTCCTGACAAATGGAGTAAGAAGCAAATCATAGGCCACTTGATAGATAGCGCAACCAACAACCACCAAAGATTCGTCAGAGCCCAGTTTGAAGAACTTCCACACATCACTTACGATCAGAACAATTGGAATACCTTCGGCTACTATCAGCAGATGGGCGGGAGCCAGGTCATTTCTTTTTGGACTGCTTACAACAAACATTTACTGGACCTGATCAGGCTCATACCTTTGGAAAATTTAAAAAGAGAATGTAGTGCCGGTGGTACTCAACACCACAGCTTAGCCTTCCTGATTGACGATTATGTTGCACATCTGGAACATCATTTAAAACAAGTTGTCAACTACGATTAAAATGCCGTGAATTTAAATCAGGCAATTGTTCAGGCAAATGACAGCCCACTTGTCGCAACCAGCCACCTAAGTTGGCATGAACACACCCGCTTCATCAGCAGATACGTCGGTATTTTTGTATCATAAAACAAAAATCTAAAACCGACTATCATGCTTAGTGAACCAAAAACAGAATATCGTGCAGAGCAGCCCTATGTAGCGATCAGGAAAAATGTACCCATGCAGAAAATACCGGAAGTCCTGCCACCGCTTATTCCGGAAGTGAGAAAGTGGATGTTGAAAAATCATATTACACCCGACGGGCCTGAGTTTTTTCTTTACAAATCGATTCACGAAAACAATGTACTGGTAACTGAGGTGGGTGTTTTGGTTAAAAACCCAGAGCCTGGCGAAGGCTCCATTGAGGGGGGAAGCTTTCCTGCGGGCTACTATGCAACAATCATTTATACTGGTGATTACCGTAACATGATGGAAGCCCACATGGCTTTGGAAGCTTGGATCAACAAAATGGGCTTAACAGAAAAACGGCGAATTTCCGGAAACGACACTGAATGGGGAGCACGCACCGAATTTTACCTCACCGACCCGGACAACGAGCCAGATCCCGAAAAGTGGATAACTGAAATTGCTTTTCTCCTGGATGATCCTGCAACTGAACCTCAATAAAAACCAGTGCATTCCCGCTTGAAGAAACGCGCTGGTTCAATGCCTATCAAGGGCAATTTAACTAAAAACTATACCCAAGCGCCAGACCAAATGCCCGTACACCGTAATACGGGCCTACCAGTTTGGCGTGAATGGCGGGCAATGGCAATGTGGCCGTTGTGGTATAGAGCGGGAGTTGTGTGCCTTCAATATCTCTGTGAAGTTTATCAATATCAGCTTGTTTGAGACTCGGCCACAAGGGGTCTTCTCCCACAAAGTCAGCATTTACCTTGGTTCCATAAAAAGGGCCAAGTAGCCACAAATCAAGCGTGAGCGCCTTTCCCAGCAACCATTGGTGACCTAGCAAAACACCACCGGCAACTGCACCAAATTTGGCATTTAAATGGGCGCGGTGCAAAATTCCGTCGCTTGGTGTGTAAGTGTAGTCCTGGCTGATGTCCATGTTCATGTAACGGGCAAACGGAGCTACGTACCATCCCGCCGGAGCGTGCCCTTTAAAGTAAAAGCGATACTCCACTGTTGCGTTGTATTTGGTGAAAAGTGTTGTCCCGATCGCCCGCCGTGCATCCTCATTATCACCAAACTGGTCCATCAAAGCATTTTTGAATGGAAGCGGTGCGTTAGGCGATACGCCTGCCGTTATGGTAATGGAGCTTTTTGGCGTTATTATTCGCTCATACTGAGCCATATAACTTTTAAATGCAACACCGGTGAGGTTAAATTTTACAACCGTTTTATTACCCAGTTGCGCTTCGGAGGGGCTTACACAAAATAGGAATAGGACACTGCAAATCAATAAAATGCGGTTTTTCATAGTGCTTGAGTTTTTATATCAACGAGGAATAAACAACCGAACGATCTGGCGTAACCAGCTGTCGTTCTGCATAATAAAGTTCGGGAGGATAATACGGGACGGAAATAGTTAGTCCTAACTAAATTGAGAATCTGTACTAATTTTCAGCAAGTTGCTATCGAAATAGTGCTCTATTCGGGGGAATTGGCAAACCATGAAGTGAGACCGGGAACTCCGGAAGTCACAGCGGACAGGCTAAAATTGTTGGGGGAAGATGTAAGAGTCTGGGTCGAGCGTCACAACGGCTTATTGCGAAAACGAATGAACTTAACTCAATGCCAAACGGATATGTTCCAAATGATGCCGAACATGCCAGGCAGACATAGCGAGAGCCTGTTTTTGATTAAACCAAATTTGCCTTAAAGGATGAAAATAAGACAGCGCCAACTGTTCTTCGCTCAGGCTTCTAACCAAATTCACATATCTGGCCGTAACTCCATCCAGGATTTGCAGGGAATCAGAAACAGGATTGGTAAGTGAGTCCGGTGTCATAGCCCATGCATTCATATCGATAAGTGTCTGAATCTTGTAATCCGGCTCGGTTAACACTTTTTTCATTCTGAAATAGTGCAGATACTGAATATCGGCAACATGATGAACAAGCTGACGAACATTCCAGCTTGCTTCGCGGTACGTTTTGGCAAGTTCAGCATCGGATAAACTTCCGACCAACTGGCGGTATTCAGCTGGAATGGCTCCCAATACATCGATGTTGTGCTCCAGCTCAGAGGAAGTATATTGTTCCTCAAGCCGAAACGGGCCGATGGGAAATTTACGTTCGGAAAGATGGTCGCTCAATTCGGATCCTAAATTTGAGTTGTAAAATAATGATTCCGGACAATGCAGGAACGCTGTAAAATAAACAATTCTTACTCTGCATCAATGTCATCAATGCGGTCCTTGATCACCTCCACTTTCATTTTCTTTGCAATGATAATTTCTGTTCGCTGGGCATTTTCATGCACGGAATTCGGAAATTTTGATTTTTCCAGCTTGTTAAGCACTTCTTCTTCAACTTCCAGCATGGTTTCCAATACGACCTTCTTTTCTTCAGGAGAACTTTCAGACGATGAATCTCCAACATTACTATTTTCCATAGAGATGAGCTTTATAAATACGCTTACGCAAATATATTTATTTTTATTTCAATGCATTCAGGGCCGGATGCGAGAAGTTAAATTGACTCCTTCAAAAATTTTTCCAGACTGATGCAAGAACCGCCTGGCAGCGCTTATTAGCTGATTACAATGGGGAAATCGTGTCGAAAACTTCGCAAATCCTAAGGTTCCTACACGAAAAAACAATCGAATGAGCATTGCCTGAAACGGTCCGAAAAAACCATGAATGGAACCTATTTTGTTTAACCCGGCGTTAACCAATGCAACCCTTTCGGAGATTTTTTCTCCAAAACCCGAACAACAGTACGCTTCCTCTGGCGTTTTTAGAGCAGTTTTCGGTGTCCTCCATAATGAATGTATTGGCAACAAAACAGATTTAAATGAAAAAGGCTCAGGCAGTTTTAGGGATAGTGATATTGGGATTAAGCTTTTCTTTCGGGGTTCAAACGGTTAATTCATTTTCGGATCCCATCCATTTTTTACAAATTGATACATTATCTACAAACGAGAAGACGGCTGCCCCAGAAGAAGAATGGGTTTCTATTTACGACTCGCTCGGTCTTGGTAAACAGGGGCTATCTGAAACCGCCTTCCGTTATGCATGGTATGGCTTTCATAAAATGAACCTTCATAAACCCGTCATGGCAATTGCAGATTTCAGCCAGTCTTCCTGCAAAAAGCGACTTTACGTCATTGATCTTATCAAGAAAAAACTATTGCTCAACACCTATGTTGCTCATGGTCGGAATTCCGGGCAGGAGTATGCCAAAAATTTCTCCAACGACGATGAATCTTTCCAGTCCAGCCTGGGATTTTATCGAACACTTGGTACTTATGAGGGAAAACATGGGCTTTCATTGAAACTCGAAGGCGTCGAAAAGGGTATCAATGACCGCGCATTGGAACGCGCTATTGTTATGCACGGCGCAGATTATGTAAGCGAGGACTTTATCAAAAATACAGGGCGACTTGGAAGAAGTCTCGGATGTCCTGCCGTTTCTATAGCCGACTCCAAAAAGCTGATTAATATGTTATATGATGGAGCCGGCTTATTTATTTATTCAATCGATCAGAAGTATTTTGCGAAATCCGGGTTACTTTCCGAAGCGATTTCCACAAACGAAGATCATGCCTTAGGTGCCCCACGCTTGTAGACGTCCTTAAAATAAAGCAGCTGCCCCTTTTCATTACAATCCGCCCCCAGATAAAGCAAAAAAACCGGTATCCGTTGTTTGAGTTTGTACCACTTTGGGGGTATCGAAATCGTGTCGGGCTCGGTAAGGAAATCGCTATCCAGGAGTTGAGATCCAGCCATAAAATTGGCCAGCTCTGTAGGATGCTGCACGCGCACGCACCCGTGACTTCTCCATCTCTGGTTGGATTTGAAAAGATACCTGGCATTGGTATCGTGCAGGTAAATTGCCAACGGATTTTTAAGTTCCACTTTTAACAATCCCAAAGAGTTATCTTCTCCAGTTTCCTGCCTGAATCGGTACGGGAATTTTTCAGGCGACATTTTTTCCCAGTTGATGTCGTCCGGGTTCACTGCTTCGCCCTTTCTATCAATGACCTCAATGCCATTTCTGACAAGATAATCGCGACTTCTCTGCGCTTTGGGGAGTATTTCTTTCAGAGCGATACTCTTAGGCACATTCCAGTACGGATGGGTAACAATGCTCGTTGCGTACGAATCCATCGTAGGTGTTGGTGTGCTGATTTTACCCACCACCGTCCGCATGGTCATTACATTTTCACCAAGAGAATCCATACCAGTGAGATAGGCGCCACGAAGATTTACGATCACCATTCGAGGTGCACTGCTGGTCTGACGTCGTATCCATCGATATGCATTTAGCGACGCTGCAACCATGGCTGCGCTGTCTTTCTTATCTTCCTTGATCAGTCGCAGGTAGTGTTTTTTGAGGTTTTTATAGACAGGGTAAACAGGTTCCAGTTTTTCAATTACTTTCTCAACAGAAGTCGTCTGAACCATTTCCTCTGCCGCCAATCGTATCAGATTGGTATCAGTTTTAATGATTTTTGCAGTATATCTCAAATTGGGTTTGTGGCCAAAACTCACCTCTTCTAGCAACGCAAATACCGGGGCGCCGTTTTGATCATGCGGAAACTTGTCCGTATTGACTCCGATGCTCTGGAGATATGCTACGATTGCGTCATATTTTTTTCTTTTGCTCAATTCGTTTACGATTTCTTCCCGGGTCATTTCCCGGGCGTCTTTGTTACAAGATTGTAATCCAATCAAAGCACACAAAATCGACAATGTTATGTACTTCAATCGACCTGCTGTTGTGTCCAAGCGCATTTTTAATCTGGTTGTTTTGCCAATGATATACAATTGTTGTGCTAATAACTAAATTCCGGACATGGTTATGTCAATATTTTCTGCCTAAATCCGGCAAAAATCACGGTGAGACCAACATGTGGATATCCTTTTTTTGTCACAGAATGCAAGATCTTTAATGAAAAGCTTGCTTGTAGTAGTCAAACCAAATTACGAATAGTCACCCTTCTGTTTTCTCGAAATATTAACATGTGGCTATTGGGTAAAATAAAGGTATATAACAAAAAAAAAGCGCTTGATATGAATTGGAAAAATTGTGAATGTTGACTGATATTTAGATATTTTTCAAAACTTACACAAATTGTTATTTAACTTCGACACTGTAAAACAAATTCATTTCCAAAATGGCGGTTAAAGGCCCAATTATTCTGATTGATGACGACGAGGACGATCAATTTCTGATCAAAAACGTCATGGAGGAATTACAGATAACCAATGAGCTAATCATTTTTGAAAACGGATTGGAAGCCCTGAAATATTTGGAATCAACGACTGATCAGCCGTTCCTGATTTTTTGTGATGTGAATATGCCGGTAATGAATGGTCTGGAATTACGGGTCAGGATTGACCAGAATGAATACCTAAAGAAGAAGTCTATCCCATTTGTGTTTGTCAGCACCTCGGGAGGTTCCGAGATTGTCCGGCTTGCATATGATGCAACAATCCAGGGATTTTTCAAAAAGGAAAGCAGCTTTTCAGAATATAAGCGACAAATCAAACTGATCCTTGATTACTGGGAGTGTTGCCTGCATCCAAACAAATAAAAAGCAGAATGCCGCTTTCGGAATGCACGCATCTTAACCAGTTATTTTGGCTCTGGATGAATCGTAGTGGGTGGCCAGGTACGAAGCGCGCGCGGGTCGGGCAAAAAAGGGGCACGCTTAGTGCGGGGTGTGCGGTAGCCATAGCGTGGAAGCATTTTTTTGCCTTGATTTTTTTACGGTCCGCCCGCTCCGGCGTACCGGCGCGGTTACTTTTTTTGCGGTCCGCCGCCCATATCTTTGAAGTTGTTGGGAAAAGTGCAAATTTGAGATAGTTGTTTAACAGGGTTGGACAGCAGCCCGTGTTTCGCCGCTGACACGTTTTTTACAGACGATGTTG
>Ga0123337_10000311_pt1 | contig 88337 bp, 112 predicted proteins | sample frozenSSSSmetaG_FD_89792 | JGI IMG/M metagenome (GOLD analysis project Ga0123337, IMG submission 89792) | Glacier valley bacterial and archeal communities from Borup Fiord, Nunavut, Canada, to study Microbial Dark Matter (Phase II) -... | ecosystem: Environmental > Aquatic > Freshwater > Ice >...
AAGGCTCAAAGGCCTGTGTGAATGCATAGAATCTTCCATGCATGCGCATGGAGATTCTCATCAATTCTCCAAACTGAGAATCCCCGGGTGCCTACAGACAGGCACCCACCTCTTTATTCAACAATCTTGTCATTAGCATATGAGTTCAACACCTGTCTGGCTTGTAAAACCCGAGTTTGTGTCAGAGAAAGTCCTCTCGCATTCATACTCTTGTACAGGCCCATTGCTGGGTATGCCATTAGGCCAAACATTGCTAATAACAGTTAGCAGACTATTTGTGCTCTCGAGCCAAACGCGGCTTTATGGGGATATTCTGAACTAAGAGCCATACCAGCTCAAGGTTTAGTTATGATATCCACAGTGCCCTTAGCGAGACCTTTCGCAAAACCAAGGGCACCTCCTTCCTTAGCACCCTTCATTGGCTGAGTGACTATGCCGGTAATTCCATCATAGAATCCATAGCCGAAACTCTGCATGATTGTCAATAAAATGCGCAGCGTGAAAGGCAATCAAAGCACAGTACCTTTCCGGCGACAGCACCCCCACTTTTCCAATCCGTCACAGGCCCATGGTCACGCACTTTCTCACCGTACAAACTCGGCACGGCATACAAACCATCGGCCAACGCTAGGGGAAAGTCGACCAGAGTTCCTTTTGTCAGACTGCCCGCCATCTGGCCCATGCCGTGACCAACGGCTAGGCCAGCGGAGTTGACTGCACCGTATCTTTGTGTCCCATCGGCTTTCGCCACGTTGTACAGCTTGTATGGGTCAACAAATGTGTTCCAAACCGTAGATGAGAAGTCGACAATGGTGCCGAGAAGGGCGGAAGAGCTAGCGGTAAGAGGGTCTAAACGCGGGTTGTCGATATGAAAGGGACGCGCCTTGAATCTTCAGCAGAGTCAGCAACCAAGATTATGTAAATATGTGGCTATAATTCTTACAATTCAACATCTTTGGTAGCGATCTTTTTATTTATGAGTAAGATATATGCAGCCCGATCAGACAGCTTGAGCGAGCGGCCGTTTTTCCCCCGCCAGAGCCATACGGCATTTTGGCGTTCCAACAGGTCGCAGCTCATAGTGTCGATGGGCAGGTTGCGATGGAACGAATTCGCAGCCTCTCGGACACCATGCTCGCCTTTCATTCTGGCTGCAATCGCGCCTGCAGCTTTGGCAGTCTCGGGCGCAAGACAGGTGCGGATGGCTGCGGCAAGTTGGGCGCTGTCTAGGGATCGGTGGGGTATAGGCGGGGGTCCGGCACCAGCGGCGGCTACCATACTTGCCCAGAAATGTTGACTGTGCGATTCAGCTTTAATTGCCATTCTAAAACATCCTATTGTAGGAAGCGAGGTTACTCACTCTCCGAAGAAAGGCACGATACTGGTTGGACGGCCGTTGAGCAAGCCACACGCCGTCGTTCCCGCTCCACCGTGATGGACGACGGCTGAGACGTGCTTGAAAAGCCACTCTGAGTCGAGTTTAGTCCTACTGACAGTTATGGCTAGGAGATATATTACCATGCGGACAATCGCCAAGAAAAAGGACATTTGGGTCCGATCGGTCTGCTCCAAGCTTGCTCCAACCCTTAGAGACAATAGCCCTCACGCCACACGCTCTGACGGCCTCCAGAATTATGTCTGTGATCTTCATAGCATCTTCCATCACAATGCTCCCAAAGCCGATATAAATTGGCATTGAACCTGCTCGAAGAAAACTCGCTAGCTCATCATTCGGGTTGTATGGAGCGTCTTCGCGAAAAAGAAATCCGCATACATCTGCCAAATCGCGTTAGCCATAGCCTTGCCAAATATCCAACTATCATACCAATGTGTGATGGCCAGTCTTCAGTCGCAGGTATCAGCGCTGGAGACCAAAAATATGTAAAGGGAATTTTTAATGCCTCTGCAAGCCCCGGCCCTGCCATAGTAGGGACAGGCTCTAGACTCAGTGCTTTCCTTCGCCAGAGGTTGATCACATCTCCTAACCTGCAACATTGTTACCACAAGCATTTAGGGTCAGGGGAAGAAAACTTACCCTTGCCAAGTCATCATATTAACTAGGCCATATCACAGATAATTGGCCGTCCGTGGATCTGCACTACCATTCTGCAGATTCGCCAGTGGGTGTGGGAATGCTCTTGTCGGGCTCCATGGCATGGTGAACATGAGATGCAGTGGTACACCGAGCGCCTGGGCGCAGTGTACGTGCGCAAAACTAGGTGGATTCGCAATAATAGCATCGGCAACGAAAGGTGTGCCTGTTGTGGCATCTGGCATAATGCACGACTCCCAACAACCATTTAGCATTACGTAGATCATCTTGCGCTTACGGCCAATTTCGCCTGATCGCAGTGAGTTGAAAGTGGGGACGACATTGGGATTTTTGACCATGTACTACATAGATTAGCTGTGTGATGTCAATGATAGGAGGAAACGTACAGCCATGAGATCGGTGGGATCACCGCCAATATTGAAAAATTCTAGTCCCGACGATTCGACGAAGTCTTTGAAATCTGCATGTGTAGCTATGCGGACGCGGTGGCCAGCAGCCTGAAGCTCTTGCCCTAACGCAATGAAAGGCTGTACATCCCCTGTGACGAGTAAGCATGAAATTGGTTGTTGCTAGGTCGCATGTGTATTTCTGCATACCTCTACTGCCAACGATTTGGACCACAATATTCAGCGGAGGGCAGATGGAGTAGCGCGAAATCAATGCCTCCCGGCTGCCGCCATCAACGGGTATTGGGGGAAGTACGCTCGAGTCTGCTGCTTTTGCATTGATGCATATATCGAGTCGTCCATCATCTGTCTCATCGGCAAAAAATCAGCGGGAACTGTCCCTGTGCTTTGATAACATTACGGGACCATGGTAAGACTTACCTTTTATTTTCGTTAGAGATATTTCCAGTGTCTCCACGAAAAAGCACATCATAAGGGGGCGGTTGATCCCAATCAATGTCGCCATTCTCGTTGTTGCTGGATTGGTCCTGAACCTCATTCATATCGTCCCGATGTTGGTCTTTGTCCTTCATAAGGGCGATTTTGCAATTCGCTGCACTTGTTTAGTTGAAGAGTCAAATAGGGACACGAGGGGATTTGGAGATCCAAAATGGTCGAGAGAAGGGATCATGGGGTGAAATGGGACACCTTGGAAGTAGTGTGGTGGGATGATGACTGTAGGATCCAGGCACATGTATGTACCTTGGCAGTATATGGAGCGTATTGGGACGTATTGGAGCGTATTGGGACGTATTGGAGCGTATTGGAGCGTGTTCGGTAGTTTCAATGCTGTAACCTTAAAGCCGAGTGTTGACCATCCGAGCTGTCCCCTCTTCGCAACCCACTCCCTACCCCTAGTAATACCGACAGCCCGCCCTGCTTAGCGCCTTTTAACGAGACCGTTGATCTTAGCGGACGCACAGAAGGGCCATCGTCTTGACTCAAACAGCACAAACAGCACAACCAGACCGTTGAAGCACGATCAAGTCTCTTGAACGACCTCAATCGGAGAATGAATGATGCGCGCTTAGCCACCCGCCCCAACTAGCCTCTGCCGTTCCCCACTGTGAGCGACGTCACAGAAGAAGTCGGTGGATTTGCTTGTCCCATCTACGTTTTCTTTCGAAGAGCGAAGCGTTCATGGATGCCTGTCATCCCCCTCATGTGACATTAAATACATATTGCTACGGACTGCCTTAATAGTTAGATCAAAACCCTCGTCAGTAGCCCACTTTATCATATAAGAAGACAGTGCGCTGGTTGAACTGATATCATGCAAATTGAAACGCAAGGCATAGGAAGGCTGATGTTCTGCGCCTTGGAGGGCATCGGTGCTATTAGTTGTTGAACTGGATATCATGAGCTTCAGTCAACCAACCTGTCGATCATAGTGGCAGTGTTGTGGCAGTGTTGAGGCAGTGCCGTGGCAGCGTTGACACTCTACACTTACGCTCCTCCGTCTTCCCACAATCGGCGAGGGTGCCTCCGACAAGAGTCATTGGAGCTGAAAAGGCAATACCGTCGATGGCTCTGCAGACCATGAGCATCGCGCTGTTCTTGGCGACAGCGCAAGGGATGATGAAGACGACGGCCACGAGAAGTGTGGATACGTAGATGATTTGACGGCCGTAAATTTCGGAAAGAGGTGCGAATGCCATGGGACCGACCGACACCGAATCCAATGACGAAGACAGTGATGGAGAGAAGAGCAACCTCGCCAGAGACGTTGAACTCCTTAGCAACCCCCGGGATCTCGGGGGTGATGACAGAGGAGCAGAGGGCAATTATATGGGGAGCCTCTTCTCCGCACCTCAATAGTATCTAGACAAGCAATTCAATCATTTACTTCCTTAGTTCAACATTAGGCATCTTGCTTATTTGCTTCGGCCATGTCAGCCAGTCCTGAAAGTCCGCACTGAGGGCAAGATCGAGGGCATCTATTATGTGCTCGTTCCAGCCTGCAAGCCACCAGCAATTCCCCATAGTATGGAAGAGCGCTGTAAAATGGGCCAAAATGACCAAAGCGACGGGCTGTCTTGCCGATAGCAGCAGAAGGAACTTCCCCGACAACATGATCGGCCATGTGAACAGGAGAGCCAAGTCCGAGCGCTCCCCTGTAGCAGCCGTCACTTCTAGAAAGACAGTGTGCAATTGCTCGACCGCTTCTACATAAGCGGCGCGGGTTGTCCCATTGTCGAGGTCCGGCAATGAGTCTATCAAGACTTTCAGCCTTAAGATTTCTGGGACCTCTCCGAATACTCCTCGCCTCCACTCATTGTTTAGCAGTGGGGATAACTCAGTGGCCATCAGCTGAGTCCAATGTGGTTGCAGTATGGAATTCACGCCTCGAATCAGCTGCATACAATTCTGAATATCCGCGACGGGATCCTTGGCAATCTGGATGCGGGCTACGGCGAAGGCATGTATGACAGTCAGGCAGGCGAAGGCGAAAATCGCAGTGCAATTACTATCGTCGACGCTGGTCAAGGCGGCGCGAAAATCGCTGAGAGCGTAATTATGCTGCGTGGATGCTTTAATAAGTAGGACGGAACCGACATTGGAGTCGAGAGACGCGAGATGCAAGCTGGAGATGGCCAGGATGCCACGGAGGACAAAGGGATACTGAAAACCGATCTGGATGATGTCCTCCTGCCACAACCGCCGCTGAGCTACCACATTGTCTAACGTAGCATATGTGGCTATAGAGAAGTGGTGAAGAAGCTTTAAGTCGTCGATTGCAAGGTGCTCGGACACGACGCTCTGGTCTTTCAATCTTGTAGAAATGTAAGCGAAGTGCTGGACGACATCCAAATTCTTCGAAGGTGGCGTTCTTCGGGAGGAGGCGGATGTAGTTTGTGAGGGGAGGCAATCTTTGCCCAGTCTCCTGCAGTTCCAGCACTGAGGCTGCTGTTCATCGCACTGTGTGACCGGTCAGCGACACGGAGAGTGTGATAAGGCGGGCTGACCTTGATGTGTCTCCTCTTGCATTCGAGACAGCCTGTTCGAGACTTGACGTGTGGTTTTCTTGAGCTCATAACTTCATGGCTTCATGGCTTCATGGCTTCATGGCTTCAGTGGCAGGAGGTGTTTAAGGTGCGGAGGTATTTAAAAACCAAGAGCCGACGGTCAACCGATTAGTTACGCCCTTGCGATCTTCGACAGGGCGGCAGTCGAATACGCCGTTGACTAGGACGTACCGAATACGCGGTTAACTAGTGCGGGATACGCGCCACATGTGGAGCATGCTTCTTTTCACACATCAAAGTTTCAACCTGACTCCCGAATCCGTACCAGCGTCAATCCAAGCAACTAACCAATTGCTGGCAAGCGTAGTAAGATTAGGAAGATTAAGATTGGCCTATACGGGGCCCGTCTCGGCATCCCCAAAAGGCTCCGCCTCCTTTGCTATGCTGTCTATCTCTGTCTATCTATACACTAGCCTGTACAATAAAGCAGCACCAACTGCACCAGATGGGGTCCAAGAATTCCAGAATGTGGAAACTTTAATTCTTTAATTATTCTTCTAAGCTAAAGTAAGCTAGCAGCTACCTTTAGTTATTTCAACGAATACGTCCTCGTCCTCGTAGTAATACGTCACTCGCCCCGCATCCACCTTTGTCTCCGAGTTAGCTTGGTATCTTATTCTCATATTATATATACGAAAGTGGACTCTAGAGTTTGACTTTTGCTATATATTCCGCCATCTCCTCCTGTTATGTGATCGACGAGACCGTTTGTAATTAGCCCACACGCCCAGGCACTCTACTCACTCACTTTGAGTAGATTGATACCTCTCACCTCTTTTTCCTATTAGCCATGTTCGGCACCACGGCTCCTCTCCTGGCTATGGCCATCATAGGCAGTAGATGGCTTGTCCGCGCTACGAGCGTGGCGACTACTTGTCAGGCACGCCTAACGAGCACTGATGCGCCAGACCTTGATGGTCGACGTCTTGGAGAGAGGGAAACGTCTCCTGGAACAGTTGGAAGCTTCTGCGAAGGAACATTCACTCTGCAATCGGACGGCACCAAGCCTGATATCCTCATCATTGACCATGGTGTGAATGTGGGAGGTCTGCCCACATTTCAGGTCCTTTCGCGCTCTGGAGACACATCTGTCTTCGAGGTGACGTATAGCGAGACTCGTGCATTATTGGACAACTACATGGTATGTTCATCTGTGCATCTATCCTTAGGCGGAGCTCTCCTTCTTTCTGCTCATTCAAAGTATTCACTAATATGTATAATTTAGGGCGATGGTCCTCTTCCGTTAGCGGCATCACTTGACACGTACAGAGTCAACAGGTTTAATGTTACCGAAGACGCAACGTACACAAATCGCCTGATCCAGGGAGGGCAACGTTACCAGAAGCTCAATCTTTCCACGGCAGGTGAATTGGTTCTCAAAACTATTGGCGTAATCTCAACAACATCCACAACCCCGGTCACCCAGCTGCCTGGATCTTTCCAATGCTCAGACGATCAGCTCAATCAGATTTGGCAGACGGGAGCGAGAACACTCCAGTTAACGGAAATCCCGGCAGGAACTACGCCGGACTTTTATCAGATTTCGGACAACGGTCTTTTCGTGTCGAGCCAAGCACCGCAGCCATACTCGAGTGATATTTCTCCTGGCTTGATGCAGTATGGGCTAAACTTCTTTGCAAAACCAACTGTAGGAGGGTTCGGCTATACAGTGCTCAGTGACACGCTTGGCTCAGGCATCTACGTCCTTGTCAATGTGGCAAATTCTTCGGTCTCGGCCTACCCTGGTAGTACTGAAATGGGATCCCCGGTTTTGGCTTCTGCTATCTTGAATCCAGCTCTTGCTCTCGACGAATGGCATGAAGTCTCTACAGTGGTCAATATTACAGACATTTCCATCAGCATTGATGGCCGATCTGTCATGAATTTCACGCAAACCTCAGCTTTCGTTGGATCCTTTGGACTTGGAGCATCGTTTAGACATTCGGCATATTTTCAGAACGTCAGCTTGAAAAGCTTAGATGGGCAGTCTATTTACACATCAAGTCTGACTGAGCAGTCGGCGCTGGCAGACTTCCTTGCGGCTACGAATGTCGAGCCTGTAAGTGTCGACGGTGCAAGGAGGGATCGAATCGCGTACGCTGGTAAGAATTTCGACCCAAGACAAATTCGCTAATGCTGACCACGCTTAGGTGACTTGGACATAACGGTTGGGCCAACTTTTGCATCCACTCTCGGCAGCGAATACATAAACGGGAGCTTGAATCTACTCGGTGCGGCTCAGTTACTTCCTGGATTCTTCGTTCCGAACGTGAAGATCCAGCAAGCCCCGCGCACATCGGTGGTTCAGGCAAACCGAACTGGTCTCATCGGCTACTCCTTTAATTTGGTCACCGCCGTGGCCGAGTTCTACCTCATGACAGGCGACGTCGAGTTCGCGAAGCGCTGGGCGCCGGCAATAGTCAAAATCCTGGATTGGGCAGACTCGCAAACCACGTCCTCGGGACTTTTCAATATCTCAGGCCCTGCTCTTGGCGGCGATTGGAACTTCTACGATCCAGCGCAGTCTGGCGCAGTTGGGAAATTCAATGCCTTGTATGCATTCGCTCTTCAACAGGTCCCGCCCATCCTTAATGCTGCAAATATCAGCACGGAAGTGTATACTGGCCGCCTTGCGGCCCTTAAGACGGCAATTAACGCCAATCTCTGGAGTCCTGTACTGAACGCATACCAGTTGTCAGACTCTGTTCAGGATTCGCTCGCTCAGGATGCAAACGCATTTGCAATATTGGCAAATATACCTCAGGGCAACATCGCCGCCTCCAGTATCCTCTCGACAATGTCGAAGGAGCTTTTCGTGCCTGCAGGTGCTCTCGCCTTCTCGAATGCCAGCACTGCGCACGGTTTCTCCAAGCATATCAGCCCCTACGCCTCTGGCTACCATTTACGCGCTGCCTTCGCCGCTCGTGATGTGGACAGTGTAAAATATTTACTTCCCACCATGTGGGCGTCTATGGCCAACGCCTCGAACGCCAACTACACAGGCTCCTTCTGGGAGACTCTGTCTGCGACGGGAGAACCAGGTCTCGGAGACTCTACATCGCTGTGCCATGCTTGGGCCACCGCCCCAACCGGTGAACTGAGCAGGAATGTCCTTGGCGTCCAGGCCTCCTCGCCCGGATTCGTACAATGGGCCGTTGCACCGCAGACGCTGGGGTTAGATTGGGCAAAGGGCTCCCACCCCACCCCGCATGGAGATTTGGTCGTCTCGTGGGCGTTTGACGGCCTAGGAAATCTTAGCATGAATGTCACCAGCCCAGCCGGAACGAACGGAACCGTAAATATCCCTTCGCCGATGCGCAACGGCCTTGAGAACACGAGATTGGTGGTGAATGGGAAAGTGGTCTCCGGCTCAAGCTTTGATGTGGTGGGGGGGGAAGTGTTCAACTTGACCCAACTTGGTCCAAGCTCGGAGAGTAGCAATGATGCCGTGAGGGCCTCATCATCTATTTTCTCTCTGTCCTTCCTCTTCTTGTTCTTTTTATTGTAAGATATTGCGATACAATATACTGAGCCAGATAATAGAGTCTCGGCGCACTTCGACAGCATAAAGCAAATGTATTTTTTTCCTTCCTGATAATACTCAAATTTAAATATCTTAAAATCCTTGCCCCTGCTTCTATTTGCTGGTCCTCCACCCGGACTTGTAGACGTGATACCCGAAACCAGTGTTGCCCGAATACTACTCGTTGCGAGTACTCCACGTTATAGATATTCATTTTCATTAATAGTATTACTATAGAGTTCTTAGTACAAACGGCATCTGCTGACGTGTCTCAACTTGCTTAGCCAGCTCAACTTACTTAGACTAACCACTACTTCGTAGTGGTTTGTGGAAAACAAACGATTAATCGTCTGAGTTACAGGAAGTGAAAAAAAAAAACATCGCTGAAAACTTCCTCATGAAAGAGCGTTACACATATCTGGGGCTCCAACCTGGCAAACGCCGCGTTCAATCGTATATGAGAAGAGAATTAAGTAATTAATACATGCATCTAAGGCCAGAAAAATACTTTCCAGGTTTTCCTCCTCCTACTCCCCGACATCGCCATCCACACCTTCAACCTACAACGCGACATCCCCAACCATGTCGCAAGGACACACCACATCCTGATACTCCAATTTAAGGGGATAGTAGTTGACAGTCCCATACAACGGCCAGCCTCCCGGATTCGCCGCCGGTCCCCATGCCGGATACCACTGCCACTCCGGCCACCACGGATCCGCATACCAGCTCTGGACGAAGATATACGGATCGCTGACGGCAAAGACGCTCTGGTCAAACAGAGTGCAGCTCAGTTCGCCAACCTCGAGACCGCTCTGGCTCTGCTCAGACGCAGGCGTCTTTGTGCAGTGTCCGTATTCTACTGTATCCGGGTTCGCCTCGGCGTAGTCGGTCCTCACGAACTTGACCCAGTCGCCGCGCGTGACCTGATCTTGGGAGTTAGCCAGGATCAGCCGGCCGCCTTGATTGAGCATGGTGAGCGTGCCGTCGCAAGTCAGGTAGAAGACTGTGCCTGGCTGGCTGTCGAGGAACGAGAACATGGAGCTGTCCTTGTGGTAGCGCAACTTCTTGCCTTCGACATGCGGGCGGCCGTAGGCCTTGACTTCAAAGCAAGTTGCTTGAGTTTGGAGTGGACAAGAAGTGCCCCTCGTAACGGTGGCAACGCCGGCGACAGTGGTGGAGACATAACCCATGTATGCCGTGCTCGTTGACACAACCGTGTGGGTGGACAACGGGCCGTTGACATTGGCAGTCACGGTGCGCGTTAGAGTAGTCCAGCCAGATGTCGAGGTCGAAGTCGCTGTGTACGTCGTGGTAGCGGTTCCAGTCGCAACTTGCTTGCACGCATAGGAGATCTTTGTGGCAGGCCAGTCCGCAACAACGGCTGGTGTGGCAACGGCCTGGCGGGCTAGAACAGCTGGGCCCGGAACCGGGGCGGCACGTGGGTGTGCATGAGAATGAGCATGAACCAAGCCGCGGCGACGGAGAGGGATGCTGCCGTTGGAGACAGCGGACTGGAAGACTTCCGGGTCACTGGTGGCCGGGAATGGGATGAGTGATGCAGGTGGTAATGCCCAGAGATGCTGAGGCAGAAGGGTTGCGGAGGGTAGGTCAGAGATCCTTGGGTCCTGTGCTGCGATGGCGCTTTCCTCTGGAGCCAGGGTGATCGCGACGGGAGCAGTAGTAGTGGTTTCAACTGGAGAAGTCGTGACCTCAGCATCCTGGCGCTTCTTAAGATACTTCTGCTCAATCGAGGCAGTCCCGGCTGAGTAGATCGTTGACGTTGACGCCGAAAAGGTGTTGGTGCGATATACAGAGATGGTGGTGCTGTGGTACTCGTTGATTACCGGAGTGTTCGTGATGTAGTTGGTCTGCGTCGTCATGGTAGTAGCTGGAGTTGTAATGGTTGCTGTGGCCCACACTGCAGAGGTTGGTGCCTTGTAACTGACATAGCTGGTACAGAACTCCCGACCGCTCAGGCGCAACTCTGACATCTCTTCTGGCGAAGGCTGAGATGAGGGCACGTTCAAGCACATTAACTTGTTTGGTACGCGGACGGTGCCGAGATCCTTCGGCGTGCCATAGCCAAAGAACAGGGAGTTCTTGGAGCTGATGTAGCTATTAACAGCAAGGTTGCCAGCTGGGCAAGAGCCCTTGGTAAACTGGTACTCAGTGTCCATACCAACCACAGTCTCGGAGGTCAAGACAGTGGAGGAGAAGGTGATGCCGAAGATCTGAACCTTCATGTTGATAGCAGTACGGATGAGAGGAGCTAGGTAGACATTGCTTCCAGAGGTGAAGACCGGGTTGGTAAAAGAAACAGCTGGTAGCCAGTTCTTGGCCTCAGTAACGGTGTCGCTAAGAATATCAATCGTCGCCTGAGCGTTGGTGAGAGTCATCTGAGCACCAGCGTTAATGTCAACAGCAAAGTCGGTCTTGTAATCAGCACCAATACCATACAACATCTTTGGAACAATGGTAAAGATCTTGTCGACAGTAATATCGCCAAGGTCAGTTGAGGAAACAGCATAGCTGTAAGTACCCTCATATGGTCCGGAAGACTTCAGGTTCATGACAAGATCGGCGACTTGGCTGACACCAGTGGTGACAACAGCCTTTTGAATCTCACCTGACGTCATGTTGACAATGATCTCGCCAGTGAAGCCAATGTTGGAAACCGAAAGACCGCAATTGACACACTTCACGCTGCCAGATGGGTTGTACGTGAGGTAGCGATCGGCGTAGGTTGGAAACTTCACCTTCCAGCTGTACTCGAAGTTATACTTGGTAGCTGGAGGGGGGTAGTAATATGTGATGATCGTTGTGGTGTAATATGTCTGGCAATTTGTAAACAGACATCTGATTGCATCTCTGGAATCGTAAAGATCCTTGCCAGCACAGACACCCTCCTGGACATCACCAAGACCAAATATGCCAGCAACAGCACCAACTTCGTCAGAGCAGCCAATCTCCCACGCATCAGCACGTTTTGCAATGAGCCTGTTGTAGTAGTCGCCAATGTCTTTCATGCTGTTGCGGCGCTCGAAGAGATTTATCCCGGCAGGAATGAAATTGCGCTTGGTTGGGAAAGAGCGAGAGTGGATGGTACAAGTATCCTCCTTCAGGGCATCCTTGGCTTGATTAAACATGTCGCCTGGGGGAGTCATGCCGTAGTCTTCGAACTCATCTTCCAGAGCAGCTTGGAGAGCAGCATCGTCGGGATTGAACTCGTCGACGCTAATCTCAACATCTAGTTCAGGTGGAATGTTGGCAATGATGTTGCCATCCGCGTCGTACGAGACAGCGGCCTTGAAGTAGTCGTAGATCTCTTGGGCTCCTGGAGACAAGTAAGATCCGCCACCGGGCTGGAAGTTGGTGATGGTTGCTTGAACAGATCCAGTCGTGGATGATGGGTGAATTTGAGACGCGCAAGTGGACGTTGGCGCGCCGCCACCAATGGTGCCATACTTGATCGTCATAGTATCAGCGACGTCATTGAGCTCCTTTGCGGTAGTTTGAGCAGTGATTGTCAAATCTGATGCAGACAAGGTAAAAGCGGAGACAAGGTAGACGCCGCGAGATGTAGATGGGTTGCAACCGTTTGCGACATCATTGGTGATCAGAACAAATGGCTCGGATGGCCATTGAGAAGCAACGCGGTAAGCAACGACATTGTCAAATTGGATGGTGATCTCCGTCGTCTCGGCTCCAGAGCAAGTAAGACTGGAGATAAACTTAGTCTCCTCGAGCACGACAGTCGGATAAGTCATCGTCAGGTCAAGAGTAACAGCACGAGTGCCTCCTGTCTGCGCATAGAAGAGATTGACGCGGGTCTTTGGATCCAAGTTAGTGATAATGCTTGTATCCACGTCAGCATTAGTAGCCGGGTCAATGTTATTGCCGGAGAAAGCACAAGCTCTTGGAGTCGCTGTCACCATGGAAGACGTGATAACCGCAGTTGGGCCAGGGCCAAGGTAACGAGCATTCCAAACGTAGTCCTTTTTAACTGGTTCGGCGACGATCTTGTCCTTCATGTAGCAAGACTTGCCAACATAGGTAACATCGATACAGCCTTCAGTGCTATCGCAAAGGTCAAGGCATCCTTCGAACGTCTTAACAGTCTGTAGAGAGGTGTCGCCGCCCTCGTAGTCGACGCCGCAGAGAATCTCGTATCGCTTGTTCTGGTTGGTAACGAAAAAGCTGTTGTCGGACACCCACCCCTCGCAGGTCAAGGTGCTGGTTGAGGTTGGGCCAAGAACGGAGCTTGTAGTAGTTGGCTTGTCAACAACAACAGCGCCCCACACCCAGTCGTTGTTTTGGACTTCTTTCTGCTCATTCTTCATGTAGCAGTTGCCGTAGACGTAAGCAACGTTGATGCAACCTGCAGTGTCTCCACAGGCATCCAAACAGTCATCAAAAGTCTCAACATTAAGAGCACCCAGGTCACCACCGAAGTAGTCCTTGCCACAGCGAATCTCAAAGGCCTGGCCGTTTGCGGCGGTGTATATCTTTCCATCGTCTTTCTTGTTGTCGCAGCTCAGTGGACCAACCTTGAGACCCGTCCAGACAAGTGGTTGTTCTTGTGCTGGCAGCAGCTGGTTCTTGAGGTAGCAACTACCTGCGAGGAAAGAGACATCAACGCAGTCAGCTGCCAAGTCGCAAGCATCCATACACGCCTCAAAACTGACATCAGTAAGAGTCTTGCTGTTGCCACCCTCGTAGTCCGTGCCGCAGATAACCTTGTATTTCCCGCCGTTTGGTCCCTTGTAGATGACGCCATCGTCCTCATTAGCCGCACAGGTCAGTGGTTTGACACTTGGTGCACCTCCGAACGTCAGTTTGAGTGCAGTCCAGACATATTGAGCGGCAAGTTTTGGGAGTAGTTCGCTCTTCATGTAGCATTGTCCGCCGCCGCCAGGAAGGTAGGAGACGTCGATACAGCCGGAGACACCCTGGCAGGCCTCAATACATTGCTCGAAGGTGACTCCGTTGGTCGAAGCAATATCGCCACCCCAATAATCAGCCCCGCATTCAATAGAATAGGTATCACCGTCCAAGGAAGTGTAGATCGTGTTGTTGCTCTTATTCTCGACGCAGGAAAGGCGGTTGTCCTCGAGGCCGGAAGTCTTGCGGGCAGTCCAGACGTTTCCAGAATACTGTGGTGTTTCGAGCTTGTCCTTCCAGTAGCATTGGTCACCATCTTGGACATAAGAGATGTCGACGCAACCTTCGAGGATGTTACACTCCTCAATACATTTCTCGAAAGTGTATCCTGTGGCGGCCCCCATATCTCCCCCCAAGTAGTCGATGAAGCACTCGATGACATAGGCATCGCCATCTGCAGCGGTATAGACTTTTCCGTCATCAGCGTTGCCGTCACAGCTCAAGGCATTGATAGTCGTGGCCCCAAAGAGAGTCAGGGCCGCAAGGGCCGATTTTAACGAAAGTGGTGGCATTGCAGGAAAGATTGACTGCAGCCAAACAAAATAAAACGAGATCTGCTCAGTGAGCAGTCTCTGGCGCAAAAGACACAGAAAAGAAGAGGAGGAAGTAACGACTGTCGTAGAGTGAGCTTTGAAGGAAGAGGAAGAACAAGAAGAAGAAGAGGTAAAGCAACCGCCGGCCCAGATACTTATAAAAGGTCGGAACTAAAACTTCATTGTCATCAGATCTCCGTGCACTGGACAACAAAAAGACGACGTGTCTTGGCCCTTCGATTCAATCCTAAAAAGGGATACACCTCAGGGGTGGAGGCAGCTGTGTCCCCTCCCAAAACTGTCAAAACTGAAGCTTCTCATGCCGCTGACATCCAAATCCACACATATCAAGAAGACAGTGGAAATAAGCCATCGACTTTGAGCTTAGCGTACCGCCTTGTGGCGTCTTTAGAGTAGCTGAGATCAAGCGCCTGTTCTCCGGATTCGTCTCCGAACAGTCGGCATCCCCGTGAACTTGCCGTGCACCGGGCGGCGACATGCCGTAGATCAGATGACATAGAGATGGCATAGAGGTGGCATAGAGATGGCATATAGATGGCATATAGATGGCATATAGGGGTAGTCAACAATACCTTTCTACCTCTCTATCATTTCCTAGGGAGTAGCCAGCGAGCGAGACCGAGAAAACCACGCTCTCGAGCCTAAACGGCGGGTATCCGAGTCAATAGTCCCGAATTAGTTCGACCTCCACGGCAAAAACAAGAAGAGACTTTGAGTCCAGATTCGCATCTTTTGTCTTGGCGTGCTATGAGTGTGCTGTAAGTGTGTTATCAATGTCTTGTTGTCACCACAGTGGACGTTTTAGCGCCTTAGCGCCGGTGCGAAGTGGCAGCTGAGCCAAGTGTTGAGCCAGCCACGTGCCGTGACTTGCCTTGGCGGCTACTGAAAGTGTTACCCGACCGAGACTTATGAAAAGTATACAGTCACGTGTATGTCGATATCTCCATATTCACCCCACATCGACTTATCGAAACTTGACTGCATCACGTCCGTGCCAAGACATTCTTCGCTAGTTGCGTCGCTAGTTTCCTCCTGTTTTGTCGCTTTTCTCTTTTGGTCCCCTACCATGGCCATGGCCAGACCGAAAAGGAAAAGGCCTGGAATGCCAAGATAAGATAAAATAAGATGAGATAAGATGAGATGAGATGAGATGAGATGAGATGAGACTATATGATATGCCTAGACCTTGGGCAGCCTCTGTCAGCCATGCCGAGGTAGTTCGAGCCAGAGGATCAAATATCACAACGACTCGTTCTCAAGTTTGCACGTTACTAGATACTGTATTGAGTTGGTCACGAAGCTCGTATCTAAAGGAATGCCTATTGCTTAGATGGAGAATTCATACTTTGGGAACTGTATGGAACTGTGGGAACTAATCATTCATACACTTCTATCACATGACTTGTACGTGCTTAGCCTTGGGGTATATTTACACTAGAGTCGCTTCTGAATTAATGGGTGCAGGGTTCTCAACTCGAGTTAATTCATGAGTTTTAGGGTCAACTCAAACTCATTGAGTTGAGTTATAGCCGCAACTCAAACTCAAACTCAAAAACTCACGAGTTATTTAAGTTACTTGAGTTATGAGTAAGCTAACCTAATTAATCCTAGTAACTACTATTTTAAGCTTAGTTTTAGATTAGATTATGATAAGATATACTAAGAACTATTCTTTTTGTTAATTTAACCTATAATTCATTTAGTACCTTAGAATTCCTTAAAAATAAAGAAGTAATACTATTAATAAACTATATTATATAATAATAAGTATACTAAAAGTCACATAATGTTAGATGAAACATCATGTGACTAAAACTCAAGAAACTCATGAGTTTCAAAATACACAACTCAAACTCAACTCATTTCTTAGCAACTCAAACTCATGAGTTTGAGTTTTTGAGTAACTTGAGTAACTCATGAGTTTCTTGAATTTTTGTGAGAACCCTGAATGGGTGCTCTGGTAGTAAAGGGGAGAAGGAGGTTAGGACGGGAAGACATACATATATAGCTAGGAGTGACATAACTACATCATATTTATGCTCATCTTTAACTTACTATTGCCTTCCAGATCTCCGCTCTGCTCTCGCATCAAGAGACACTAGAGACACTGACACTGACACTGACACGGCAATCAAACACTAGCTCACAGCCAGGTCCTCAGAAGCAACGAAAACCTGCAAAGCCTGGAGATCGCATTCGCATTCATTCATATTCATTCGTATCTGGTGGTAATGTGCAAGTCACCGCCGCGCGCCGCTTCCCAGCCACGCCCTCGCTCTCAATCGGTATCATGTCATTTCATTCGTCATGCTTCATCAAGAAGATCCTGGCTTGCGCCTGCCTTGCGCCTTTCCCGTCGTTTCCTTTCCCTTCCCTTCCCTTCCCTTCCCTTCCCTTCCTTTCTCCACCATGCCCTTCGTTTCATCCTCCGTTTCGTTCCCCTTTTCCCGCCCATCCTCTTCACCCGCGACGCTCGTCTCCGCCCCTTCTCGTGTCCACCACTCCGAGTTCCTCCTGCTACAGGCAAAGTACTTCGCAACATTCAACAGAGAGGAGTGATCTTGTCACGCATTTATTTCTCGTCCCATCCCCAGACCTTGGCCAGGAAATGCGCCATATTCACCCGCTTGGGCCGCATCTCAATCATCCACGGATGCTCCAGCATGCGCCACGGGCTCGCTCGCCGATTCGGATCTTTCTCCAGACTATCCTCTCGTCAGCCAAATCCCACCATGTCAAGGATGCAACTGCATGCTCCTCGGTAAAGCATAAGGGGTACATACCAACACTCAATGAAATATTTAAAGCTATCACTCCACTCAATCCCCTTCTCCTTCTCGTCCTTCAGCTTCGGAATCGGCTGACTAACAATGTACGTCAACAGATCGATCAGCCCCGCCCTTGGCTGCATCTCGCTCCCCTCCGGCGCATCCGCCGGGAACGGGAACCGGTGCTGCGCAACCTCCAGCAGCGTCACCCCCGTGCTCCACACATCCGACGTGATCGTGTAGCTCTGCCCCGTGATCCGCTCCGGCGCCATGTAGTACGACGTCCCGATGAACGTGTTCGCGTCGCCCTTGGTGCCGAACTCGCCCGAGACGCCGAAGTCGCACAGCTTTACCATGCCGTTGCGGCACAGCAGGATGTTCGAGGGCTTGATGTCGCGGTGAATGATCTTCTTCCCGTGCAGGTACGTTAGTCCGTTCAGCACCCCCTCGGCGATCTTGCCGAGCACCTTCTCGCCTGTGCGACCGCCTAGACGCCGGACCTCGCGATAGATGGAGTCCAGAGAGCCGCCCTCGCAGAACTCCATGGCGATGCTGATGGTGGCTGTGGAAGGCTCGACGAAGGCGCCGTAGTAGGCACAAATGTGTTGGGAGGCGCAGTCTTTGTTGAAGGAAAGCTCGCGCAGGATTTGCTTCTTGACATCTGGGTCGGGGTTTGTGGTGATGATCTGGAAGATGAGACGTTGGCCGAGTTTCATCAAATGTGATGCTGGATGAGAAAGAGAAAGGGGGGAATACCTTTAGAGCAAACACAGTCTTCCCACCCTTCAAGGTACACCTAGTAACAGCACCGCCCGCACCCTCACCCAGACTCCCTAACTCGACAATCCTCTTCTCCAGACTCGCAATTCGCCACCCCTCGTCATCTAAATCCTCCACATCCAACGTCCTCGCCCTCTCCAGGCTCAATTTATCGATATCCAGTAATCCATTCATGCTACCATCTCTCTCCATGCCCACGCCCCCATCACTCGCATTAGAGTATATCGATCCAACCGCCGATGCTGGATCAGGGGTGCCTTTCGGTTGATTGAGCATCCCGTATTGGCTCGCGAAGGACAGGGCTGAATACTGGCTCCCTGCACTTGTAGGTCCACTCAGCCTTCCGTCCAGTGGTCCGAACGAACCCGAGCGCGAGTGTGCGGCGCTGCTTTCGGAGCCGCCGCTTGCGGAGCTGTGTATGGGGAGTGTGACGCTCGGTCGGCCGTTTTGCATGGGTGTGGATTCGTAGGCGGAGGTTGTGCTGCCCATTGGGGTTGCGAGTTGGAGTTTTGGGAGGGATGGACGGCCAGAGGTTTGGATGGCGGGGGGGTTGAGAGAGGTGTTGAGGGAGAGGGAGGAGTATGCTGCCGGGGCGTTAACTGGGCGGGCATTTGGTGAGGGAGGAATGGCGAGGCCGAGACGGGGGGTTCGAGCTCCGCCGTTCTGACGAGAGCCCGGAATGGGAGGTCGGAGAAGAGGTGCGGGAGATGACATTGTAAGAGGGTGAGGTGGTTGGGGTGTAAGTTGGGGGAATGGAGTGGCTACTGGCGTGTGCTGGTATGGTCAGTGATGAAGAGGTGACGACGGGACAGATGGGACAAACATATTGTGGTGGTATGGAAAGAGGGAGAGCTGGCACAGGTGGAGCTCTTGAATCGTGAGCGTACGATGGCGGGTGCTGAGGGGTAATCCCAGGCGCAAGGAGTTGATCTTGCATGAGCTCTGTCTAAAGCAAGCCAAGTCAAGCGATGACGGACGAGCGCTTCTATCGACTTTAGATATTATTTCGAGTGGTTCTCGGAGCTATTTTATGTGGTTGTTTTGAGACTTCGAGATCGATATCGACATTGATGCCCAGCAAGCTGGATCAGAGGTCTTAGCTAAGCGGTCAGGGACCCGACAACGGCAGGTTCAGCCTGATGCTCTGGAGTGGCGAGAGACTGCGAATAGAGCAGAGTCGTGATATGGTAACGATCGTGAGGAGAATGAGAGAGAGCAGCTTGGGATGTCGTCGCTGTTACGAAGTGAAAGTTGGAAGAGGAAGAGGCAGCGGCAGAGGCAGAGGCGGAGGACTCTCTCTATCTCTGCTGTCGGACCACCTCAGAGCTGTGCGTCGTGAGACGTGACGTGAGACTTGGGAGGTGGGGATGATGGATGATGGATGACTGGTTGGAGCGGGCGGGGGTAGGGGGGAGGGGGGCGGTTCGGGCAGTTGGGGGATCGCGGCTGGAATCCGGGTCCAGAGAGACATCGAACGTCCAGCTCACCTCTCGTCACCTGACCGGAGCGGGGAGCGGGGAGAGGGGCGGCCCGCCATGGCCAATAATGGCGACGAGACGATGACAAGGCGTTGGACCACGTGACGTGACTTAGCAAGCAAACAAACCCCTGGCCCCACCGCAAAAGCTTATCAGTTATCACTCACTCACAGCCGCCAGCTAAGCGCCGCAGACCCCAACCCCAAAATTTGTATCGCGCCTTTTACGCCCGCGAAAACGAATCAGCGTCGCCCATTCCACTCCTTCACATCTCGCTCGACATCTTGAAACCTCATGCAAGCATGGGCGCCAGAGTCATCACAGCGGAGCGCGAGCTCGAGACCTCGGACGACGACGAGATCCTGAGCGGATCCGAGGCGGAAGTTTCTGCAGATGAGGACTCAGATGCGGATGCGGACTCGGATTCTCTGGATAGCACCAATTCGAGGAAACGGAGACGCTTGTCGCCAGCTTTGGACGACGACAGTGATGAGGGCGAAGATATCCCAGCACCGAAGAAGATATCCGTCCCGTCTCGAATTCAAGCACCGTCGCGCATCAAGTCGTCCTCGAGCAAACCAACAATCCCACCTCCAGCTCTCGAGGACATCTCCTCGGCCCTCCCAAACAGCTCCATCCTCGCTCCAGTCGATCAAAACACCACCTTCGATTTATTAGGCCTCAAGCCATGGCTCGTCAATTCACTCGCGTCGATGGCCATTCGCCGTCCAACGGGCATTCAGAAAGGCTGTATCCCCGAGATTCTGAAGGGCAGAGATTGCATCGGAGGCAGTAGGACCGGTTCAGGAAAGACCGTCGCCTTCGCCGCCCCGATACTGCAGAAATGGGCTCAGGATCCCGTTGGAATCTACGCCTTGATTTTGACGCCTACGAGGTACATTTCACATTTCCCGTCTCCCTCACTCACCCTTCTATCGTCGCTCCGCACCGTCTCTTGCCCATCCCCGACAGTTATACTTGAAATGGATGCTAATTTCGATATCAACAGAGAACTCGCCCTCCAAATCTACGAACAGATAAAAGCCATCTCCTCCCCCCAGTCCCTCAAACCCCTCCTCATAACCGGCGGCACCGACATGCGTCCCCAAGCCCTGGCCCTCTCCACACGCCCCCACATCGTCATCGCAACACCCGGCCGCCTCGCCGACCACATCCGCACCTCGGGCGAGGACACCATCATCGGGCTGCGACGCGTCAAGGTCGTCGTGCTCGACGAAGCAGACAGGCTGCTGGCGAGCGGGAACCAGGGCTCCATGCTCCCCGCCGTGAGCGAGTGCCTGTCGGCGCTGCCGCCTGCGAGCGAGCGCCAGACGTTGCTCTTCACGGCGACCATCACCCCCGAGGTCAGGGCGTTGAAGGACCTCCCGAGAGCGCCGGGCAAGCCGCCATTGTTCGTCTGCGAGATCGACGCCGCGAACCCCCTCGCTCTGCCGGCCGGCCTGCACCAGACCCACCTCTCCGTCCCGGTCACGCACCGCGAGCACTATCTGCACATGCTCCTCCTCACCGAGGGCAACGTCTCGAAATCGGTGATTATCTTCTGCAACCGCACCGTCACCGCCGACTACCTCACGCATCTCCTACGCCTGCTGGGCCATCGCGTCACGGCTCTGCATTCGAAGCTGCCGCAGAGGCAGAGGACGGATAATCTGGCCAGGTTCAGGGCTAGTGCCGCGAGGATCCTGGTGGCGACCGATGTTGCGGCGAGAGGTCTGGATATCCCCGAGGTGGGGCTGGTAGTTAATTATGATGTCCCGAGGGATCCTGATGATTATATTCATCGCGTTGGTCGTACGGCTCGTGCGGGGAGGAAGGGTGAGGCGGTGACGATGGTGGGGCAGAGGGATGTGGGGCTGGTGAAGGCGATTGAAGAGCGGGTTGGCAGGGAGATGGAGAAGTGGGAGGAGGAGGGCGTTAATCTCGAGACGAGGGTGGTGAAGGAGGCGCTGAAGTTAGTGGGAGAGAAGAAGAGGGAGGCATGGGTGGAGATTGAGGAAGGACGAGAGGTTGGGGGGAAGAGGAGGAGGGGGATGAAGAAGATGGAGAAGTAGTGGTGTATGTAGGAAGAAAAATGGATATGGAGAGAGATTTCCGGAATTTGACATATAGACCTGTCCAGAGTGTGATTTGCGAGGGTACATGGCAGTATAGGTATGTATATAAGCATAATCCCATTCTCTTCTTCCATTCTCCCATGGCACTAAGCCACCAGTTTTAGTAGTCACAGAGATATTGAGAACTCAGCCAGAAGGCATAAAGTTGTATGCTTTGTTAAATCCTCGCAACGGGCTCTGCACGCCGTATGCAATTGCCCAGGATCAAGTGTTCTATCGGCATGAATTTCGCGACGCAACGACTGACAAGAAGAATCGGGGAAATGATGGCAATAGCAATAGAACTGACAGCGGCGGTATATATCACGCAGCAGCAGCGGCGATGGGGGTATACCGTTGACAGACACCGAGTGCTGCTTGAGAAGCTTGAGTATCCATCGATGTTCTTGGCTTTCTTTCTCTCTGCAATGCTCCCTTTAAACGGTTTTGTCGACTTTGGGTAGGCACATATAACCTCGTATAACTGTCGACTCGCCCGTCGTCTTCCTTTATGCGTCGTCTTCCTTTATGCGTGCCTCCTTAACCCACACTGACCAGAGCAATAACAGGCTGGAATAGTGTGCTACCGAAGCCAAGTGATAAGTGATATACTCTGCACTGTATTGCTACATATGAACACCACGGCCCTCCGGCTGCATTGTCGGCTTAGCCGCCATCAGGTCGACACATCGCCGGTAGGCTCCTTGCAAGACAGCCAGAGCTTCATCCAAAGATCCGGCTTATACACATACCGGGACGAACGCCGGGTCCCGAGATCTTCCACGCGTTGATGGAGCTGCTCGTTCGTGGTCTTCAACTGGACTTGGCCGTGGCGGATTGGATTGGTGCTCTTCGCATGGATCTGGTATACAATGATTTTTTGGCGTGGAAGAGAGAGCGAGTAGTGGTTGAGGTAGAATTTATATCAGCATTATCGTCGGTGCTGGAGTGTGTGCTTTGCCATGTTTCATGTGAGGGTTATTGGGAGCTGCGTAGTCTTGAATTCCTCACAGGGACTCAACGATGCAGGCGAACTTCCCTCCTTCCTTCCCCAGCTCATATGCAAAACTCACTTCCTCCTCTCTTCTCTTCCCTCTCTTCCCTCTCGACCACAATCATCAATTCCAACCATCGCATCGATCGCCATCATCATCATCATAATCATCATATCATCACAAGTCCACACTCAACTGCTCGGCTGCCTCACCTACGACTTCGAGCACTTTACAAGTCTTGCAAAACATCCCCTCTCTCATGAGTTAACACTCTCTTCATAGCTCCCTCCTCCATCCACAATCTCAAGGACACAGAGGTTGAACAGTCAAACTCAGCATCGTCAATAGAAATCCCAGAAACAAGAGGCGAAATGGCGAGTCGCCAGGATTCGCACTTCATGTGTTACTGTGGAGCGTAGGTTTTCCGTTCCTCTCACCCTCACACATCTCCATCAAAACATTCACTCTTCATTTCCAGATTCCCTCCCACCCTTCAAGCCCCTCCATCTCCTCCACCCCTCCCCCAACACGATCCACCTATTCCCCCCCTCCTTTTTTCTTCGCGTCCTCAACCATCACTTCCCATCTGTTCTCGCCTGCTAACGATCTCCCCCACAGCGTCTACATGGGTCCTCCCGCTGCAGTCCCCCTAACTCGATCCCGCCCAACCAGAAACAGCATCATCCAGTCCGCCTTTGGCGGCTACAACAGCTTTCTTCTCTCATACGGCCTCAGATCTCACAACATGGAGGACTGCGAGAAGGGCGAGAAAATCCTTGACATGTTGCTGGAAGGGGAGATAGAGACGTGGGAGGAAGAGCAGAGGGAGGCCCAGAGATATGCCGAGAGAGAGGCGCAGAGAGCTGCGGAGGCTCAGCAGTAGGCTTATTATTTTGGCCGAGAGTAAGATGTGCATGGGGCCACAATCGACGGAAAGATGAGAGAAAAGTTTGAGGTCGTTGTACTTGCTTTGCTGGGTTTATGGGAGGAAAATGCGGGGGATCAGGACATGAAGGCGGGTGAAACGTGGCTTTGGTAGTTTATCAGCACACGCCGAATGAGTGAAATGATTATGACATCAGTCATTCTGTGGTATGTGTCTGCTTGCTGTGTCTTCTTTTCCGTCTTGCTTCTTTTCATGTTATGTGCGCTTCTAGAGCCAACTGTGTCCCATCTCTACCAGGCAGCTGGGATTTGGGGTATATCATATCATTTGCTTGACCTGGCCAACATCTATACTCACGGGAAACAAAAGAGAAGAATATGCTCCTTTTATGGAGCAGCTGGGCTGTGTGGTTGATCATAAAAGCATATGCTCTACAAAGAGTACTTGGCCAAGTGGTTTGCCAAACCACGTCACTACCACGAGGATTGTTTTGCTGTTGGCAGTGGATATTCTACTGTCAATGTCTATTTTCTCATTTCTCATCACCTTCCCCACTGTCCATCATCTGCATCGTCATCTGTCGTCAGCTCCTCTGAATCTCACCACGGCAAGACAGAGAGGAGATGGGATGCACGGAAAGAACATGTTGAGACAAGTGTAGACAGGAAAGGCAGGGAAGCTGAAGGAATGGCTGCTGGCTGCATTGCATAGCTGCTGCACAGCGTGGCGTTTGTGAAATCGGAAAACTAAGTGCGCAAGCAAGACGTGTGTCAGTGGGACCCTTATGCGGAGGACTTTGGGAGGAAGTGATGTTGTTGCTGCTTCTTGCTGTGCGGTGTCAGATCATCGCGTTTGCTTTCGCTGTTGTGTTGTGGCGTTGAGGGAGGCATTGGTTGGTTTTTTAAGGTGAGGGGGAGAGAAATGCGGAGAAAGAGGACAAGGGAGACGATTGAGGACGTCGCGTAGGCCGGTGGAAGATTCTGTTCTCTGGAACGTGAAAGAGCTCTTTTGCTAGAGGAGCGAAATCAAACGTGCTTATAGAGATCTTTGTGACCTTCTAAGTGTTGAAATAGATCGAGGCGGTCGTTAGGGACAAATATGGTGGCCTGCAGCATGCTGCATGAAGACGCCTGGGTTTCTTTCTGGGTATTGACGAGGCTTATGAATACGGGAGATTGCACAAATAGTGATTTGCAAGGTAGGAAGAGAAAGGGGGATGGGAAAGCTGAGGTTCGGATGAGGAAGGAAAATGGACAAGGAAAGGCGGAGTATATAAGACGCCTCCCTTCCTCTCAAGGGCACACTTGATTCTCCAACTTTAGCGACAGAGGAGTTGTTGTAAATGCCGAAAATGCGGTGCTCTGTCCGTTGCTTACCCATTTCCTGTCACCATTTCAGCTGAGCATGAGAAAGAATATCGTCTGTGAATTTCCCCAGCTCTTGCGCTTTGTCCCTGTTGCTGTCGCCTCGTATTCCTGTCGGTAGTTATGGTCTCGTCAGACATTCCCCTGTCCTCCCGGTGTCATTCTCTTTACCAATCTTTTCTCACCACCCAAACCTCAACCTCTCCCTCTCACTTCCAAGTCCTCATTCATTCACTCGCCTGCGCGCTCAGATTCTTTGTCTGTGCCAGTGTCATCGATGGCCCATCTAAATGGAATCATTGATGTTCTAGTATAAGGTCTCGCATGCTGGTCTACAGTTGATGCAGCACGTTAGGATTTAGAGAGCATAATGTACAGAGAGCAGATTCTCATATTATCATTCTGAGTCACAATGTCCTGTTCTGCTGCTTTGTGTCGATTCCAAGTCGTTTTATATACTAAAATCTGCAGTGGAACATGCTGAGTTTTCTCCTCTCCAGATGTGGCCGATAGAGGCATGAGAAGAGGGGCAGAAGTTGAGCGCAGTCGTCAATCCGAGATCGAGAGGGAACAAGTGGATGGAGACAATCGTCTTGGAGACAAACTCAAATCCTCCATGCATTCACTTGGTATCATGGTTGATTCAGAAAGGAGATGTTGAGACTGCGGTATGTCCCATGATATCCGTCCCCATCCTCAAACGCATCTCGGGCAACAATCTGTCTGCTACATATGCTCTCACTCCCCTCAGGATCTCCGAAGCCGGAGTCTAAGTGTTCAGCGCAAGTTGTCTCTGTTGACATCGGCATAAAACCCGTCTTTTCCTCCTCCCTGTGCCTCTTCACTCGGCGAAGAAACAATGCAGTAACGGGTACTGCTCACGATCCCTTCCATCTCGATCCTCATAATCCTAAAGCCCAATTCTCTTAGTACGAGTCTCTTGCTCTCGCGTACAGCGCATCTTCCTGTTAATCGTCTTATTTTCACCGCTTAATGGATTCTCCCCCTCGCTACTACCGCTGCTTCTTCATTTGCCCTTGCACGTTTTCGCGTCTCGCTTCTCACCCCTATACTCTCGCCATCCCCTCCCCCCGCGGCCATTCACCGTCGGCACCCCTCCGCTCCTCTGAGCTATGCTGCCACCATTGCTCCTCTCGCCCTCGCCAGCTTTCTCCTCCTCCCCGAACTCCTTACCACATCCTATCCCGCGCGGGAAATACGAAAATCGTCTCGCCGAGACGTCGCAAGCATGGGAGACCGACAGTTCTTGCATATCGCAGCAAGGCCGTCAACTTTCCTCGGTCCAGCATAGGGTGCCGACCTCTTCAGTATGGCCCAGCTCCAAACCGCGCTCTCTTGGGATTACAGCTCTCAAGCCGAAGACCGGAGCGGGAGTCGCGCGTTCTGCGGATTATGTCTTCCAGCCATGCTTATGCTTGCGTGACGCTCGAGGCGTCGAGCTTTCGAACATAGAGGGTGAGAGAGAGAAGTGGAAGATCGTCTCACTTGACATCAAGAATTTAGATTGAGGAAGGCAGACAGACGTCTGCCTCCAGGGATTCGCCACCTCTTGAAGTTTTGCAGATATGGTCGGTGTTGCTTTCGACCCTGGCGCTACTGATATGTTTTAGAACTTCAGAATCTGCATCTACAGGCTTGAAATCCAAATACACTCTCGAGTCCTCCAACAGGTCAGACAGGCATTCGCAGGACGCTCGCCCGCCCTCCGATTCTCTCAGAAAGGTCCCCGGCTTTCGAAATCTCTATGACATGCACAGTAACTCCATTTGCCATTACGACTCTTCGAAACCGGCAATTGCACCTACCTACCTACGTATGTCCGTACGAAGGCCGAGAAACTCAGAACTCACCAAATCCCGGAATAACCTCAGATGGAATAGATATCACCGTGCCTCCTCCACCCAAACCCACAATATCGCCATACCAGTACCCACCCAGCACGCACGTCTTCTCGCATCGCCAATGCCGCATCTCGCCTCTCACCGCCGTGACTACACACATCCTCACACCCCCATCCAGGGCCGTGGAATCGCGCCTAACCATCTCGTCCCAGCCCGCCATGCTCGATATCGAAGGTCGATCGCGCATCCGCGCACAGAGCGCAAGCCAAGAGGGGCGCTCGCGAGCCCAGCTCTCCCTCCGCCCCGCCACATCTCCGGGCCAAAAGCGCCACGGCGGGCCCTGCGACCCAGAAGCGGCGACGATCCCCAACTAGGCGGGCCAGCGTGGAATCGACATGCTTCTAGAGTGATCGAGAACCGGGAAATCAGTGGGACGTGGGTGGGAAAGAGGATGGAGGACGTTGGTTTTGGGCGGCAAGTGGGCCCTGCCAAGCAATTGTATCATCGGGAGAGGCGAAGGTGTCAGTCCTTGGCTCTCTCCCACCCCTGCTCTACGTCGACGTGCCGGTCAAATCTGGGCATCAGCCTCTCACAAGCCTCATCTTCTGCTCTGGAATAGGCATCTCATCTACTGTATACTGTAATCCTGCCCTCTCTGCTTTTTCGCAAGGGCTACTTACATGCCTTTTATCAAAGGCGACCGACCATCAGGGGCAGAGCGAAAGAAGATCATATAACAAGCCCATCATCCCTCCGACATGGCCTCGCTGCACATCCCTCCTTTTTCAGCATGGCGGACACGGATTCGAAGACGGCCCAGGCCTCCCTGGACGCGGATGCTGAGAATATCCCACGCGAGGAGGACCAGTTCGCCGTGCAGAAGCCGGTCGGCAGGTGGACGAGATGGTACCGCAGTCCGTTGTTCAACGTCGTCATCGTGGGTTTGATTTCCTTCACGCAGCCGGGCATCTGGAATGCCTTGAACAGTACGTCTTCTCCCTTTCTACGACGTCTCAGTCCCTGCGCTTCCTATACTCACAAAACTCGGTCCCTCATCCCTCATCCCTCATCCCTCATAATAAATTATCCCTTCATTCCCCAATACCAAACTAACAAACCACAGACACCGGCGCTGGCGGCCAACAAGAGCCCTACCTCGTCAATGGCGCCAACTCCCTCACCTTCGGCCTCATGGTCTTCGGCTGCCCCCTCTTCTCCATCCTGGCCAACAAGTTCGGGCTCAAACGCACCCTGATGTTCGGCACCTTGGGCTACGCGCCCTACTCCGCCGCCCTCTACGTCAACAACCGCTACGGCACCGAATGGTTCGTGCTCTTCGGCGGCGCCACCTGCGGCATCGCCGCCAGCGCCTTGTGGGCCAGTGAGGGCGCCATCGCCCTCGGATATCCGCAGGTCACGGATCGTGGCAAGTTTACGGGCATTTGGCTTGGTCTGAGGGAGCTCGACAGCTGATTGGGAGCAGCATCCAGCTGTCCCTGAACGTCCATAAGAACCAGCGCGGCAAGGTTGGTTACGGCACTTATCTCGTGCTGATCGGGATCCAATGTCTCGGACTCCCTCTCTCCTTCCTCATCTCCGACCCCGAGAAAATTATCCGGCCGGACGGCACGAAGATCCCCGACCCGACAAAGGGGAAGAGCGTCAAGAAGGAGTTCGGCAAGCTCTTTGCGCTCCTCAAGACAAAGCGCGTGTTCCTCCTTATCCCTATCCTTATAGGCTTTAACTGGAACAATACATACCAGTCCATCTACCTCACACGCTATTTCAGCGTCCGCAGCCGCGCTCTCGGCGCCCTGATGAGCGGCATCATGGCAACCATCGCCGATGTCTTCTGGGGCTGGTTCCTGGACCTGAAATACTTCTCCCGCCCGGCCCTCGCGAAGATCACCTGGTTCAGTTTTGCGATCATCATGTTCGGCCTCTTTGCGTGGCAGGTCGCCAACGAGCAGCTATACTCAACTGCGGCACAAAAGGTGACGCTGGACTGGGATACACCGGGGTTCGGACGAGCCTTTGCCGTTAATACCCTTTTTCGGCTAATGAATGAATCGCACTACGTGTTCGTGTATTGGATCCTAGGCACATTTAACAACGACATGGAAACTCTAACCCTCACCGTGGGTATCGTGCGCTCTTTCGAATCGGTCGGCTCATGCCTGGCATTCGGGCTTGGAGCAGCCAAGATCAGCCCGATGGCGAATCTGATTGTGGCCTTCGTGGCGTTCACGCTCGCGGTGCCGGCAACGACGATGGTTGTCTTCCTGATTCCAGAGAATCCGGACGATCTGGACCCGACGCGTCTTGAGAATGTTTCGGAGACGCAGAGCGAGGCTGAGGATGGAAAGGCCAGCGTCGCACTTGGTGCTGTCCCGATTGCTGCGCTTGCGGCGGGGGATGTGAAGGGTTGAGGCTGGGAGGTCGACGGAACGGAGAAGTTCGAGGGGAAGATGATGACGATAATGAATAATTTCCACACCTGGCTTTGAAGAAGCACGGGCTGAGCAATTCTGCGGTAGGGAAACTTAGCCGAAGTTACATAATGCATCTTCAGAGCAGAATTAATCCATATATTCCTTTTAGTTCGAGGCATGGAATTCTCGTCTACGACATGTGTCTTTTCAGGCGTGATCATCATCCTTCCATGTTCAGTCAGTGTGGAGCAAATATGTGCTCGCACTCGGGTCTTCGAATACTGCTCAATCAAGTATGTGGTCCATTCGAGGATTCTTTGAGGTACTAAGTAGTACTCGAGTAGTATTCGAATACTTCGGATACCTACTAAGACATCCTTGCCTATAGAAAATGGAAAATGCACGTGAGAGCAGAGTTATAGTAGTCACGTGCCCTATACGTCTATGAGTGTTCGGAAGTACTCGAGTATATAATTAAGCAAGTATTCGGCGAACCCCCACCCCCGAATAAAAGAGGCGCACTGCTTTCAGTGTCCTCGTCGAGGTAATGCATATGTCAGGCTAAACAGATGCGACATTGAATGCAGAGAGATGGGGGCAGGCTTTGTCTTGTTGACAACGATGAATTAATTCTGATGGAGAGCATGATTGCATCATCCCATTCGCTACATGCATAAGCAACGAAAGAAAGGAGTTGCATCCGCTGGTGAGTGTTGAGCATCACATGACTTTGCGAGTCACGTGGAATAACGGTGGTGCAAGCCGTGCATGACTTGCAGTTTTTGGAGTGTTGGCTGGTTGGCCAATGGCCACTATTATTCCTGAGGCAACTAGAAAGAGCGATCCACGGTGTCTTCGGTATGCGACCGGGAAACTTCCCTTGCGAGGCCCAGGCCCAGGCCCAGGCCCAGGCCCACAAGTTGAGAAGACAGGTTGAGAAGAGAATCGTCTCTCCGAATGCGTCGGCGACGAAGGCCTTCTTGATGCATAGATAAGAGGAAACAAGGATGAGAGAGAAGATGGACAACAACAACTTGGCAAGCAGGAAAGACAGTGCGACGATATGTATCTGATTGGCAGAGCGGTAGATGTACAATATGGCGAGAATGAACAGAGCGCCTGCTGGTCATCCGACTCGTATTCAGTCAATACGAGTCTGATACGAGGATAGCACCAGACAGCACAGGAAGAAATGTAGAGCATAATGTGCGCACACGACGGACAGCATGAGTGAATCATTGGCACACAACACTTGCTGAAACGGTGTCTGAGACAATGTCTTGTTATACAGCATGTAAAGAAGAGAAATATACTTTGACAATAGCGAATGCGGATGGCTCAGTATGGTTCAGCATTAACGAAGCAGGGTCTTCTTCGACTTTAGCTAGTCGAATTCATGGGTGGATGCAATGCAATGGCTTAGTCATTTATGCATCAGTGTGAAAGCATGAAAGCATGAACTTCAGCATTTGATTGGATGGATGCTTTTCTGCCCTAAATGGCTGGCTCCCCTGTTCCTGAATCGAATGTGAATGGCGTGCTGGATAATGACGTATATGAGTCTACCACTTCAATAGTCCCATGGAATCATATATGACGGGACGGATACGCGATGAAACGAAACAAACCAAGGGAAAGAAGAGGACAAGCGTGCCTGGAGTCAAACAAAGGGACTGAGAAGACGGAGATGAATAGACGGAGATGAATAGACGGAGACGAATAGACGGAGACGAATAGACGGAGACGAATAGACGGAGACGAATAGACGAATAGACGAATAGAACGAGATACTGCAACTGCAACTACAACTGCAACTTCAACGTTGTACGTCATATAACGGCCATAGATAGTATGGTTAGAGATAGAGACATGCTGTAGACTGTACACTGTAGACTGTACACTGTACACTGTACACTGTAGACTGTAGCCTAAAGAACAAGAGAAGAGCAAGAGAGAGGTCGAAGGTGAATGGAGGAGAAGGGAGGAAGAGATGAGAGAGGGGAAGAGAGAAGAGAAGAAGGGAAGAGAGGAAGAAAGAGAGGAAGAAAGAGAGGAAGAAAGAGAGGAAGAGTCTCCCTTGGGTGAGTAACGTGACGTAGTCAGGAACACAGGCACCCAAGTACCGAAGTACCAAAGTACCAAAGTACCGAAATAAACCATCTTGTTCCTTGTTCGGTCCCTTGTTCCTGTTCCGCGTTCCTTGTTTTCGGCTAAGCGAGTTAAGCGAGCCAAGCGAGTCAATCTCTTCGTTGCCACGCGTCCATATCGGGTAACCCACCCTTAAAATAGCTTAAAATAGACGCTAGACCCTTGCTGACTAAGTGACCAACTCCCTTACTCGTCTTGCTGGTGGGCGGATGGAGACGGTGGACCCGACGACCCATGGCGCCGTGGCGGTTGTGACGACGACGGCGATGGGGAGGACAACAGGGACAGCAGAACCAAGAACCAAGAATACGAGGCGACCACACCACCACACAACAACCAGCCATTGCTTTTCCCGCTTATGGCTGGAACCGATTACATTAAAAACCCGCTTCTCCTTCTCCCCTCTCCCCTCCTCCTTCTCTTCTTCTCCTCCTCCTCTTCTTCCTACTCTTCTACTCAACATCAACATCCCCCTGCCTGCTTCACACCGAAATGCGTGCTACAACCACCCTCCTCGCCCTCGCGGCCTCCATCTCCACGGTGACAGCCGCTGCATATCAGGGCTTCAACTACGGTTCGACGAACAGTGATGGATCCATCAAGACCCAGCAGACATACCAGGATGAGTTCAAGACCGCCAAGAACCTCGTCGGCGCTTCCGGCTTCACCTCTGCGAGACTCTACACCTCCATCGTGAGTCCGCTCCATCCCCATCCTGCCTGACTTGACACTGACGTCCACCAGCAAGGCGGAACCACGAACGATCCCAGCTCCGCCATCCCCGCCGCCATCGCCGAGGACACGACTCTGCTGCTGGGCATGTGGGCCTCGGGCGGCCAAGTCATCGTCGACAATGAGATCGCCGCCCTGAAGACCGCCATCGCGACCTACGGCACCTCCTTCACGAGCCGCGTCACCGGCCTCTCCGTCGGCAGCGAGGACCTCTACCGCATCTCGCCCACCGGCATCGCCGCCAAGTCCGGCTACGGAGCCGAGCCGGACGAGCTGGTCGCCTACATCCAGCGCGTGCGCGCGGCCCTCGCCGACACCCCGTTGGCGAGCGTGCCCATCGGACACGTCGACACCTGGAACGACTGGGTGAACGGGTCGAACAGCGCCGTCATCCAGGCGGTCGACTGGGTCGGCGTCGACGCATACCCCTACTACCAGACCACGATGGCCAACAGCATCGACAATGGCGCGTCGCTGTTCTTCGCGGCCTACGACGCCACCGTCGCCGCCGCCGCCGGCAAGCCCGTCTGGATCACCGAGACCGGCTGGCCAGTCAGCGGACCGACCTCGGGCCAGGCCGTCGCGAGCGCCGACAACGCGAAGACCTTCTGGGATGCCGTTGCCTGCAAGGTCCTCGGCAACATCAACACCTACTGGTTCACGCTGCAGGACTCGTCCCCGGTCACCCCGAGCCCGAGCTTCGGCCTCGTCGGATCCGTCCTGACCACCACGCCGATCTATGACCTCAGCTGCGCAGCCGACCAGTCAGGCCAGTCGACCACGTCCGCCGCGCCGACGACGGCGGTCGGCACTTCTTTGAAGGAGGTGCAGGTCAGCACGCCGTCTGCCACCGAGGCCTCGTCCACCAGCATCCCCGCCACCGGCGGCGTCGAGCTCACTCCCTCCAGCAGCGCCAGCGACGCGGCCATCTCCGTGACCTCCGTCTCAACCGTCCCCACGCCCGCGGCCTCTTCCGCCGCGGCCTCCACCGCCACCGAGGCGAATGCCACCGCGGTCTCGACCACCCTCGCGACCGCTCCGGCCGGCGCTGCGGGAACGGCAGCCGGGACAGTGGCGGGCTCCGCGACCGGCGCGGGGGGCAACGGCACGGTGGTCTCGCCGACGGCGACGACGAGCGCCTTCACGGGCGCGGCGGCGACGGCGGGCCCCATGATGGTGGGTGCGGCTGCTGTGATGGCTGTGATGGCTGCGTTGTAGATGAGGTCACGATGTGACTTTGTGAGCAGGACAGTCTCTGCGGACGTGCTCGTTTTTGTAGTGAGGTATCAGATTGAATTGGATCGGATTGCGTTGCATTGAATTGCGTGGCTGCATGGCTTGACATTGGATATGGCTGGATATGCGCGGGGGAGAAAGGAAGGAAGGATATTGCATTGCATTGCGGAGGCGTACTGTTTTGATGCCAGCTGGTAGGCAGAGGGGCGTCGGAATTGGCTTGACTTATTATTAGATGAGCACTTATTATTAGATGAGTATGTATGGTTAATGGGAGGAGGAGAGGGCAGATGGGATAGAGGGAATGCATAATATCCTTAGTTTGTTGGTTTACTTCTGATGCTGTGACGTGGTGCGCGTGCGAGGTGCAACGTAGACAAAGTTGTATAGTCATGCTTTCATATTCCCAGAACGAATGTTTCCCAGACCCTCACCGCAGACAAAATAACGCCATACGCCAGCCACCACTACTCTCCGCTCCCCACTCCCCGAGCACCAAACCCCTCTGAAAGAAAGCACTTATCGACTTAGTCCGCCAAGATCCATCCTCCCCAGCTCGCCCGCCACACTCTCCCGGCCCCACTCACCCGGCAGCGTGCTGCGGCGGGACTGGCGAGGCGACAGGGAACACAGCCTCCTCTGCGTCTTCTGCGCAAGCGCCCTCACGGCGTCGCGGACGGCGGTCTCGATGGAGCTCGGTCGCACACAGCGTGTTCAGCAGCAGGCGACTCGTGCCATCGACGATGCAGAGGCCGGAGCGGGGGACGTCTGGGTTTGGGTTTCTGTTAGTCTTTGTGTGCGACGAGCTGGGGAGGAGGTGTGCTGTACCTTTGTATTGGACGAGGCTGTCGAGCTTGGCCGTCGCGAGGGTCTCGCTCCAGCCTGCGGCGGTGAGGCAGAGGGCGAGGTAGTGGTTGCCTTTGGTGTATGCGTGGCTTTGAGCGGGGGGGCGGTCAAAGAGGGGGTAGCGGATGACTAGGCCGTAGTTGTGGATGAACTCGGGAGAGCCCATTGTCGGATGGCCATCTGTATCCACCTCGTTGCAAGCTGGAAATGAGATGTTGAGGAATCTCTTGTAAAGTGTTTGCCGCGCCCATTATCTGGTTCATCCTGTAATCTATCTGCAAACGCAGATCCACCAGCTCCTCCAGGGGAGGCGCCTCATTCCGTTCCAAGATGCCATGGAGGTCACTGTGCAGTGCACACTTTTTCGCCTTGCTGTCTATGCCTGGCTTACTGTTCATGTATTGCTTCGCCTCCCTTCTCACCATGGTGAGAATCTGGCCATAGGAAAAAACGTTTCCTCCTGGGCCGAAACGGTGATTACCTCCAGGTGAGGTTGGAGGAGAGTCACGGTGTTCCGGATCTGAGTTTCCGTGCACATATTCGCCGTACCTGTTGACGAGACTTTTGGGCGAGGCGCATATGAGCCGGTTCTGGTCGGGGGGGGGCATCTAAAAAGACCTCACAGAGGTAGGAATCTGATGTGAACCATCCATCGCAGGAGCTGCCATCTTATTGTCTGGGATCCCACAAATTCCGAGGATCTTGGTGTTATGATGGACATCTGGAATCGTGCAGTTTGATATAAACGACCGTCCTGTAAGGACTTCGTCATTCTTGATCTGCTCTTTGGTCTTAAACACACCATCGACGACCCCTCCAGAGTCGAGAACGTTGACCTTGTCGGGAAGACTCTCCACAACCTCCCGCAAATGTGACGGCTTGTTGGCTGCTGGTGTTTGGATTGCTGGACGTGATGTGTCGCCGAAGCAGCCTCAAAGGGGAATTTGAATAATAACAGAACTCTTAGGATGACTTTTTCATGTTGTTAAAGTTGCGGAAGATGAAGCTGTAAAAAAGTTAAAAAGGTTGATGTTAAGTGAAGTAGTGCAAAAGGTCTTGTTGGCTGCGGGTGTTTGGATTGCTAGGGGTGATATAGTCGCTAGAGCAGCCTCAAAGATGAATTCGAGTAATAACAGAAGTCTTTGCGGAAGACGAACTTGTAAAAAAGTTAATGAAGTTGATAAAGTCTGAAGTGGTGCAGAAGGTGCAAGATCAGAGATGCGATATTAGAGATCAGAGATGCAATATTAGAGATCAGAGATGGGAGACCAAAGATGAGATATTAGAGTTCAGAGGTCAGAGATCAGAGGTCAGAGATACGATATTAGAGATCAGAGATGAGAGGTCAGAGATGCGATATTAGAGATCAGAGATGAGAGGTCAGAGATGAGAGCTCAGAGGTCAGAGATGCAATACTAGAGAATAGAGATGGGAGATCAGAGATGGGAGATGGGAGATGGGAGATCAGAGATGCGATATTAGAGATTAGAGATCAGAGGTCAAAGATGCGATATTAGAGATTAGAGATGCGAGATCAGAGATTAGAGATCAGAGTCAAGTCGATGCAGTTTGAAGTGGTGCAGAAGGTCCGACTCGCGAGTCAAGATTGAAATCAACAATGTCGATTATTAAAGAAATGTGTCCAATTGTTTCGCAGTGGCGATATCCAAATTCATAAAGAAATACCTTGTCATTCAGACTGCCTACTACATCAAGATAGATTTTGGGATCTTTAATTAGGAAAACCCATATTTGTGTCCAAGGACGAACCGTTACTCTACTCTTTATGACCAATCACACAACCTACTTTTCTACAATGCTTACTGTCCATCTTGCATGCGAACGAATGTTGGTCATGAGGAACATTTGAATGTCAGAAAGAGCCTGTGAGGAGTTTCATTCTACTAATCGGTGGCACGGTTTGGTCGAGAGAAGATTGGTTGGAGATGAATAACATTTAGGTTTACCAAACACTCCCAAAACAAACTGAAGACTCCACATTCAAAACTCCATATTCAAACTCCCGTAAAAAAGGCCACATATCTCTCACAAAAAGACATCCATCACCCTCGGGGTAGAGAACCAAGGATATTGTTTCCTCAATCGCTCCACCACCTTCTCCGTCTCATTCAGCCCAGCCACCACTGCCTCCCTCCCCCACCGACCACTCTCCAGGGTGTTGCTCCTCTGACCCCACCCCGTATGCTCTCTAGAAATATTCAATCTAGTCAAGTCGAACGGGTTTACCCAGACATCCCCTTGCAACTTCCTTACCTCCCGCTCCACCTCTTCAATCCTTCTTGTCATATTCTTAACAATCATATTCGCCCGAAACGGTGCCCCCAAAACCCTGTCAAGATTAACAATAATCGGATTCTCTTTGGCCATGTCAAAGCCATCCTCCGCCTTCGGGGGATGCAGAAGATTGTCCGGGAAAAGGTCCTTAGCCTGCGTAACAAGGTCCTCAAGCAAGGTCTTCGGCTCCTTCTTATCGTGAAGCTTTCCATTCCTCGCATCCGCCACCTTCTCCGCCTTCGGGCCATTTAGAAGATCGCCCGGCCAAAAATCCGCAATCTGCGCAGCGAAGACCCCAAAAAAGGTCTTCGGCTCCTCCTTCCAAGCATAAAGCTGCCCGCTTCTCGCATCCGCCAACTTCTCTGCCGTCTGCTTAATCCTCACCTTGAGGTCCACCGTCTCCATCTCGACATCAAGGAACTGCCCATCGAGGATATCCGCATGCCGTTTAATCTCGCCGATCGCCTTCCTCAATTCGTTGACATGATTTTTATATATCGTCTCCGCAAGTCGAGCTACTTCTTTAGCCATATGACAGGGCTTCGAATAATGTCGTCTTACTCGTAACATACACGGAATCGAGATATTCCATCTTGCCCCAGACCATCACGAGAAACCTGGAGAGGCTTCGTGCGGTATCATCGAGCTGCAGTGCGTGCGAAGACAGGATGCTTAGAGTCGGACCGTTTCGCGATTCGTACTGCCAGACGTGATGCGCAGAGCGCAGTTCGGCGGCTGCAAGAGACATTGTCATTGGCAGGTCCAGCGCGTAGTTTACATCATCCTGGAGCGGGGCGAGGGAATCGTGGACTTTGAGATGATCGAAACTGACGGGCTCCATTGGAAAGAGGTATATACAGGCCGGGTGGAGGTGGGTGGAATTTGGGAGATAGCATACAAGCAAGTTTGGCGTGAATACCACCACCGCGAAGAGAGCGGCAAAAAAGGCGGCGATAATACCGGGGACAAAATTGGGAGAATTGATTGTTTCGGGAAGCCAGCTAAGGATGCGAAGGAAGAGGGACCTGGAAGAGGGCTGGGCTGCATTGTCGGGGTAGATGCTGGGGTTAACATCATTTCCGCGGGGTTGAGGCTGATGCTCAACTCCTTCAATCGGAGAGTGGGATTTCGAAAGAGAGAGCGTGGCTGGAAGGAAAGGTCTCAACACCTTCCATCGCATGTCCAGATGCATCGTAGGGAGGGGGGGTCAATGGGAGATGGCTGTGTTTAAGGGCGTTGTGTTTAATTGATTCGAGGTAGTTGGGTCTCTCACGCTCAGCGCGACTGGTGTGGAGTGGTCGTGGGGCCGGCATGATGTGCCAGTGTTGTGATGTTTTGCAGGTGGATATTTGGCCGGGCGGACTCCTCGGGGTTGAGATGATGGAAGACGAAGACGAGGACAATTGGGACATTCATAAGATAGAATGAAATGCCAAAAATGACGAGAGCTTGGTCTAAAGACAAAGACATGATATGTAGCCAATTCGCTCTATGATACATGTCGAAGACAAAAAACAACGAGGTGACAAAGAAGCGGTTCAAAGAAAGAGGGACGAAGAGCTGATGTGTACGAATGCGGACGCAACTTTGGGACTCGAGGATGAGTGTGAAAATGTGAACAGCTCTAGCTCAACGACCTCTTTGAAGAAGTGGTCGAGATCATATGGATGCATTTGTTCTTGCTCCAAGATGTGGTTGTGCTGCCACGCACCCATGGACACTTGTTCATGTGTAATATCAACGAATGGCACATACTGCTCATATCTTTGCGGATCAAAACGATACAAATCCTCATGTTGAAGTTAGTCTTGATCGTTGTGCTCTCGATGATATTGTGATGTTGAGAAAGAGAGATTCGAAGACCTTTGGGGATGGACATGTAGCTGCTTACGTGATCACAGTCAACGTCGCTTCCATCTTTGTCTCAACCTCTACTCTACCTTCAGAATCAGAGAGTCGATTGCTATTCCCGGAACTCCTCATGTTTCGAGAAATTCTGTAGTCGTGAATGTATTCTGCATCAATATCATTTTCGTTCATGGCTTGCAGGCTTTGCGAAGATAGAGACCTGGCCTTACTTCACAACACCGAGAACATCAGCAACTGGCCGATGTATTCTGCATCTAGGATTCCAGATATTGATAGGATCGAGTAAGCGGCATATAATTATATCAGAACATCTTTTGATCTCTTGGATCATAGTACCATCCTGCTGCTTGCACACAATATTTTGGCGTTTGAAGCGTCCGAAGAGACTCGTGAATCTCCAAACTAGGTAAGCCAGCTCAAAGTATAGTTTCTCTATTTCTCTATTTCTATATCTCTCTATCTCTCTATCCAAGCTATCAAAGAGAGTGTAGCTCTGAAATGAACTGTAAGTTGCATTGGTCTATATCGATTAATTAGCTGCGAAGTGGCTGGCTTCAACAACCGTGATCCGGTGTGCGGTTGATATCAAGGTTGCAAGACGGTTATGGCATTATTATTATTATTTTTTCGTGCGAAAGAGCATATTCAAATCGAGGACTCTCTTGTGCAAACAGCAGATAATGAAATGAATATTGTGGCTGTTTTCCTCTTTCCTTTAGCTTTCCTCTTGTGATTTCCAGAATCCTCTCAATCACTTCCATCTCGACCCTTTATATATCGAACAATAAGTTACCACCCATCGCCAATAAGGCCTTATAGTGCAGTGGTTAACTGGCGCCGTGCACGCTCCATTAAATAATCTAGTGAGGGAGAGTTGGGCTCTCTAGAATTTGAGATACAATCCAAGTGGGTTTTCCTGTGGCTATCTATAATCTATATACAAAGATAGATGTTATTTTTTTGCATTTTTATCCTAATTTTAATTGCTTCAAATACCGATTCCTCTTATTGCTGTCAGTTTATGTATCAACAGAGGTTGCACGTTATCTATTTACTGTTAATATGCTCTTAGCTTCTAGGGCGAGCGGAGGATGTTACGGATAATAGCTAGGGGATATCCCAGATCGAATGAATATCTATCGATAGGCTATAGCTTAATTACTTAATAATCGTTATAACATTCTTTCTTATGTATTTTACATTAGAGAATCAGCAAATGAAGTCTAGAATCTCAACACATTAGTTAGAATTAGGGGAAGACCTCAGACTTTCTCTACTTCCTCAGCCCCTGACCCTCTTTTCAAATACTCCTGTGAGGCACGTGATGAATACGAATGCGAACACGAACGACGACAACTCGTGCGATGCCAAGCCCCAGGAACCAAAAGTTGCCGTGTCGGACGGATGGTTGCGAGGCTGCGCCGTGTGGCTGCCTTAGCATTTTCCCCTATAATTCCAGTCTTTGCCTGAGGCTACCAACTGACATTGGAACATGTTGAGTTCCCAAACTTGGCACCGAAATCCAGGTCTGGCCTGCGCTCGGCGCCCGCACACTTGTGGACATATAACTGGACCATAGATTGATTTCGAGGATATATTGCTTCTTATCCTCTCTCTTTCTATCCATTGGGACTATTGTTCATCGTTTTTACCTTCTGTTCTCCGCCAATCCTTCGTACTCCTCTGCATCTCCCCACTGAGAACCTGCCCTCCCTCCCTTTGCCTTCTTCGATCACCCTTTCAGCTCGTCTCCAGGGACAAATCGCAGCAATGGCCTCAATCATCTCCAACCTCACCAGCCCGCTCATAACAGATCACAACTACTACCCTCTCGAGGTCGAAATCGCCTCGTACCTCGCCAACGAATGGAGCGTGCCAGTGCTGCTGGCCTCGTTCAGCGCCGTCTGCGCAACAGTCCTCCTCACAACGTTGGTCATCGTTAACAAGGTGCATCCACATCTGCCGACGATCGAGAAGGCCACGATATGGTGGTTTGTGCTGTGTATGTCCTCCTCTCCCAATCGCCCAGCTGCCTTCTGTCTCCTGGTGCCCTTATCCCAATGCCATCCCGTTCGAGGAGGCTGAGAGTGAAAGGTTCAAAAAGACGAGAAGCTAATTCATTCCACAGCTGGATCCATCCATTTCTTCTTCGAAGGTACGAAACGAAAGCAAAACACGAATACAATGCCATCGATGGTTGCGAAGGAGAAATATTGACAAGTTACAGGATACTTCTCAGTCAACCACACCCTCATGGGCCCGAAGCAAGATCTATTTGGTCAATTGTGGAAGGAATATGCTCTCAGCGACTCGAGATACTTGACTTCTGATCCATTTGTCCTATGCATGGAGACGATCACTGCTGTACGCCGCTTTCTTCCTCTCCGATTCTCCTTGCCGATTCCCCTCTCTCCTCCAATTCTCGTGCTTCTCTTTCTCCCCCTTTTCTCTCACCCTCCCGGATCCGACTTGTGCTGATACATCGTGTTGCGCAGTTCATGTGGGGCCCCCTATGCTTCCTCATCGCCATCTTCATCACAACCTCGCACCCCCTCCGCTACCCCCTCCAACTCATCGTCTCCACCGGGCAACTCTACGGCGTGATCCTCTACTACGCCACCAGCATGTTCGAGCACTACTACAAGGGCGTCGTGTACTCGCGCCCTGAGTTCTTGTATTTCTGGGTCTACTACTTCATGATGAACTTTTTCTGGGCGGTTATCCCATCAGCGCTGGTGTTCAGCAGTGTGAAGCAGATCGCTGCGGCGTTCAAGACGGTGCAGAAGTTGGAGGGCAAGGCGAAGGGGAAGAAGAACCTGTAAGAGTAAGAGGCTGGCTGAGAGGCGTGAGAGGCACAGTGGATGATGATGGTCTTCGTGGAAGCATGTCAAGCAATCGTGCGTGACTTCGGGCGGGTGTGGGTGGAGAGCTGTCGAGATCAGGATGATGAAGTGATAGGCAATGACAGTGAACAGGAGAGAATTGCCCGAAAAGATAGACGCATTATACCAGAGCGGGCATGCAGCCGATGCTGTTTGGCAAGCAAACTTGGAGAGTATATATACACATACTTCGAAGATTATCGATACAGCTATTATTGTATCATAATGTAATGATTTCATCACTTGTCGTCGTTCGAGTATAGAGTTTGAGACCATCGTTCACGTCTCCCTCTGACAGGTCAATTTCTGACATAAAGAAAGGTCAGCGGGGCACTCTGAATAAGATGAGGACTGATCAATCACGTGACCACAATGTTTTTGGCTACTCGCAACTTGACTTCGCCTTCACCTTTCATCTTTCACCTTCTTCTCTACTCAACTTCGTGCTGTACGATAGATACCGTGTATAATAAGAATCGCATCTTTGGATCTCAACTCCTTTCTCTATTATTGTCCTTTGTAATCTTCAAACCGTCGTGGAGCAATCTGGCGGTCGTCTCCGCCTCCGCCTCCGCACACACCGCGCATTATGGAGTGCGGAATGGGAATCGGAACTCCATCTGGACTGCTGCAAGGGCCCGTTCCTGAGATGCACTATTCCACGAGGGTAGCTTGGCGCAGGATGACAGTTCACCAGCGACGGTTTAGGGGAATTTAGTGGGTGGGTATTGAGGGGGGACTATGGGGTATCGAAGATGCGGTGTGTGGGCTCCATTTGCCTTGATTTCCAATGTCAGTCGTGATATTGCGATGGCATCGAATTGTGGGTTGAGTTGCACTGGGAAAGGAATGTGATGACGAAGAAGGCTATGGGTTCCTGATTGATTCTTGAAGCATGTGAAGACCAGCAGCAGCGAAATACTTTACAGATGACTCTCTGAGGAACGAGGCTTACGGCATTGCGCATTGCTACCTCGGTCCGCCTGATTGATGCGCCTCTGCCATCATTCGCAACACTGTTTCAGCGACATTTGGAGGATGAGAGAGGATGAGAGGGGATGAGAGGGGATGAGACTGAGACAGAGAGGGCCAATCCTATGCTGCGTATTATGCGTCACAAGGATGGGTGGGAATGGAATGGAGGGAGAAGAGGAATGCATGTGATGCTGCTTTTCTTTTGAGCCTTCGATACCCATACCGATGCCGACACGGATGCCGATTCCGATTTCTCGAGGACGAGAGAGGACATACTGCCTGACCGGGCTTGCTGAGCGAAGACGGACGACAGGAGCCAGGAGTGATCGCTGCTGTCTCGGGTGAAGGAGGAACAGCACATCATACATACTAAGGCCTACTGCCTGCAGGCCTCATCTTGAATCTTTGAACTGTCTATGTACGAAGTACTGTACTCTGGAGCCTTTGTCGACCGCTACTCTTCTGCAAAGGACGGGAGATTGTTCTGGCTCTTCACTGCAGCAGACTACTACGGCCTACTGCAGCATCCCAGTCCCGTTGCGCTGTGCCTGTACTGTGCCTGTACTGTATGTACACACGAGTGTGAACCTCCTTTCCAGCAGGACGGATTCGGCAAGTCTCCTTTGAGTCCGGGCGAATACCTATTGGATCAATCTTCGAAGTGGGCAAGTCGGCAAGTCGTGGAAGAGGGGAGGGCTTGAGATCGTGATACAATTGTTGTGGTCATCGGATACCTATGGCAGTAGTGCATGAGTGCCAACAAAGCAACGCTCGGGACTTCCATACCTAGGTACAGTACATACATACCACCGACCGAGACCCAAACACCAGGACAGCACTCACTCATCGGAGACAGTTGTTACGTTACGTTACTGTACTCCAGTCCAGAGACGGAGCTGTACTGAGTACCAAGTAGAGCACTCACTCCTTCCGGCGATCTGCGAACTTGAGGTGGCAAAGGCAAACTCTATCAAGAATCTATATTATTGCTTCTTTGCCAACAGGAGAGGAAACAAAGCCAACAAGCCATAGGTATGTACATACATACATATATTTCTATATGTCCCCCTTATTCCTCCTCTCTACTCTGCTACTTACTCCACATACCCTAACGCAACCCTCTGTCTCCCTCAGTTCCACCCACGTGGACCCCTCCACCTCCCTCCATTACCGCCCTTAGCGTCTAACGCCTGACTCAGACTGCAGCGCGCTCCAGCGGACTGCAGCGGCACCCCAGCACACCCCAGCACACCACCCACCTTGCGACAGCTTGCGACAGCTTGCGACAGCTTGCGACAGCTTGCGACAGCTTGCGACAGCTTGCGTGACAACAGTGGGGCAGCGAAGACGATCGCTATCGTGTACCACTCGCCTTGCTGAAGGACAGACACTTGTGACGCTGGTGCTGGTTACGGCGCTTCACCGCCACCTTGACGCGCATTCCTGTTGAGTTGGACAAGACTGGCCGTGGCTACGTATATTGGGTGTGCTATCGTTTAAGATCTGCATTTCCCCCCTGTTGTGGCATTTTTCGAAAATCAACGGCTGGTTCGTGGATTGGTGTTGCGAAGACCGAGGACCGACGACGACGGAGAGTTATCACTTGGATTGAAGGAGGGAAGATATGGTGTAGTCCTCAAACCACGACCACGAATACTCAAAATCACGAAACACGGAAACGATTTATGCTAAGACTCAACGATACAATTCAATAGTGTACTCAACACACACATCATGTCGGCCTCGAAATCGAACCTTATGCTCTTCCCCCTCAAGCACCAAGCCAGCCAGAGCTCCCTCATGTCCTCTACAACATATCACTCCGTCGACACATCTCTACCCTCACCTGCCTTCCAGCCTCTACACACCGGACCCCCAAATACGAAAGAAAAGGAGAGGCCAGGTGCTATCAATATGGTCCGAACGGACAGCGGATATGCAGACACTACCACCATACCCTCATCCTCCAAATCACCACCAACCACGACTATCACCACAACCTCCAACACCCAAGAACCAGAGTCGTCCCGCCGTTCCTCCTCCCGTCGGTCCGTACCCCACAGACAATCACACGCCCCCTCCTCACCAACAACATCCTCATACTCGAAGTCCTCACGGCCCAGACACCCACGCGCCCCAGCGAGCCAGACATCCAGAAGGCCGAGTCGTCCAAGCAGTGCACACACCCATCGTTACCATTCCGCCGTCAACCCAGCGAGGGAGGTGACATTTGCGTACTTCCAGTTCCCAGAGCTGTCCGATGATAATTCCACCTACCCCTCTCCGCCCACCTCGCTTGCTGGGTCCGTGCCCGCTAGTCGACGCGGGACCGTCACCTCCACTGCCCTGCCGACTGTTGGGCGGGCGTCAGAGGCGCAGAGGGGGCCGGAAATGGTGGTGAGGCATGTGCCGGCGACGGTGCAGTACTGGACGAGTTCCGAGACGCGGAAGAGGGAGTATGCGGCGATCGATGCGGCGAGCAAGGGCGTGAAGGGGTTTTGTCTCAAGCTGTTGCCGGAGTGTCTGGTGCCGAGGGAGTATAAGGTGCTGGGGTTTACGGAGAGGGAGGAGGGTGCGGAGATGAGTGAGAGGGGGAGGGGGAATGGCACGCCGAGGAGGAGCAGGAGGGGAAGGGGGGAGGAGGGGAGTGTGAGGAGGTATCGGATTAGTTTGGATGAGGGTGAGAGGGGGGTGGAGAAGGGGTCGAAGAAGGGTGGGTGGTGGAGGGTGGGGAGGTCGTCAGACTGAGGGACGAAGGGAAAGATACGAGTTACGATACCATTTTATGTGGCAATTTGGATACGACGAAATACGACGAAAGGGAGAGTGGGCATCGCCAACTACTACGATCATCAATTGGAACAGATCGAGAGGGTGGATACGAACCCGCAGAGTCCGAGGGCGAAGCAAAAACGAAGACAATGACAAAGCCGAAGAAGTGATGGAAGAAGGGCGCGATGAAGAAATGGATAACAAGAACGAAAGAGAACAGAGATTGCATTTACCGCATATGATACCCAGCCGGAGCATACTACAAAATCGCATAGCAGCGCAGATATCTACCGAGCATAGTTGAGCATATATTTTCCTTTGTCAGATTGGCATATAGAGGGGGAGGAATGTTGGAGAGCAGAAGAGGGGACGGGTATATAGACAGACCCCTTTTCCTTTGTCGAAGACAGGGAGGGCAGTGGCATGACCGAGGAAGACAGATTGTGATCGAATGGAGCGAATGGATATATACTTTATAATAATAGCTCAGATACTCTATATAATAATATCCTTTCAACCCCCGATGGCCCAGGTAAAGCTAGTTAGTCTTTATAAAGCAGGCCGAGGTCCACCTCATTGTCGCAATCAAGCGGCCAATCACTCCACAAACCGAGAATGACCATGCATCCCATCCCGTCAACCACAAAATCACAAAATCACAAAATCACGAGATATGTCTTAATCAGACACTTCTTGCGTCCGCATCTGGCAAGCTTCCCTTTGACAAAAATAGAAGCAGTGCAAAAGACGGGTGGCCTGTCATGCACGACTCTAATGCGACAACATGCATTGCCCAAAGACATCAGACCAAGCCTACGATGACGCGGATCTCCAAAATCGCCAAACACTATGATGCGGCTTCGTCTTCTCACACGTCTCGTTACTATTACGATTGCGATCTACACAAACAGCCAGTAGTCCTATTCCTCGTAGCTGTTATATCCCGTTGGTCTGGAAACTCGTCACCGTCCAGCCGTTCTCCTCCGTCATGTATCGCGGCTCGTTCTCGCCGCGCAGATTGGCATAGTGCGGGCTGTCTTTGCATATCCTCCTGTCGCCCTTGACGCACGCTGCGATTGTCGCGCCGACGGTTTGGCCCTCGAAGTAGGCTCCTAGTCCGTTGTTAGCACTGTCCATATCTGTATTCTCTCTTCTCCTCGACATAGTAGTTCGAATATGTCTCGTCCACACCGTGACACAGACACCAATGGCTCATATGGCGAGGAAAGAAGGCAAAGTCTCACCCTGCAAAAACCCAAAATAACTTGTGCTGGTCGCCTCACCCGCGAACCACAACCGGCCCAGATTCGCGCGCAGATTCTGATGCATCAACAGACTGGTTCCCGGCGGCCAATTACTATAGCTGCCCATAGCCCAAGGCACCTCGCTCCACCTCGGATACATAAACGCGACCGGCTCCGGGACCTCGATGCCGGGGTACATGCTCCTCAGCACCGCCATGACCTGCGCCTTCGTCTGCTCGTCCGTCTGCTTCTCGGCGCGGAAGCTCTGGTCCTGCACGACCGTCGCGAACAGGATGCCCGACCCGGGCAGGAAGTCGGCGTGGTCAAGGCTCTGCCACACAGGGTAGTACCCGCGCTCGAACGGGTCGGCGTACAGGAAGAACTGCGTCGCCGTGTCCCAGAAGACCTGCTCGGGTGGGAATTGCAGGAAGATTTTCGTGTAGGTTCCCATCTGCATGGATGCGATGCCGTCGGTCTTCCACTCAGGAAAGGAAGGGGAGAAGGAGACGAGGTCGGCTTGGAGGACGCCTAGGGAGAATGTGCAGATGGCATAGTCGGCAGAGACGCAGGAGCCGTCCGAGTTTGTGATTATGACGCCTGAGTTGGTGTAGTTCACCCCAGATACGATGGTGTTGAGGAGGAGGCGAGGATCATCAGGAGTTAGGAATGTCGATGCCTCGCCTTTGATGAGATGGTTAAAACCGCGGTTGTCTATGACTAAGTTGTTTTCGTCACTGTATTGGTAGAAAGTCGTGTTGTAATTCTATTCCCTTGTCAGCACTCTCTTTTTCCCGTTTCCTCCCATTTGCTCCCTTTCCTGTGCCACAGGAAATGAATGCCACACACATCGTAAATCGCCCGATCCCTCCACCTGAAGAATTGTGAAGGGAAAAGAGACGGACAAGGGAAGAAAAAGAAAAGAAAAAAAAACCTACAATAACACCAAACTCCTGACTACTCTCCCCAGGCGTACAAGCGTACTCCCAATCCCACCCCCACCACTCCGCAGCCTGCGCCTCCATATCCCTCGCCGGCCGCCACCCCGCCGCAGTCAGCCCAGCCCTCTCCGACCGATCCTGCTGATTCAACTCCCACATCGTGCCCGCATCCTTCTCTGTGACATCATACGCCTCGTAAAACTGCTCGATATTGCCCACAAAATCGGCGGCGCCGCCGGCATTGAAGCTGCTGATATTTCCGTAGTCGGAATACGTGTTCGCGATTTCCCATTTCTTCGCCAGCGTCCAGATCGGGTTCTCGGGCCCGCCTTCGGTGCCCAGGCCTTGCACCCAGTTCGCGCCCAGCTCGACGACGTACGGGTTCCCCGACGAGTCGTTGCCGAAGGTCGTGTGCACCATGCGGCCGCCGAGGGCGTCGTTGTATTCGAGGATCAGGAAGTCGGAGATCGAGGCGTTATGCAGGGTTTGGGCGGCTGTGATGCCGGCCAGACCGCCGCCGAGGATGGCGACTTTCGTTTGCCGGCATTGGGGGGTGTTTGGCGGGCCAGTGTTACCACGGGGAGTCGCGATGGAGACGGCGGTGGTCGACAGGGCAAGGAAGGAGAGGAAGGGAAAGCGAGCCATGCTGGCCGTGGGTGGGAGGAGATGGATGTGATAAAAGAGAGATCCTAGATGAGGAGGAGAAAGACCAAGAGAAGAAGGGCTGAAGAAATTGGAGATGAGAGGAGATGGTCAACTTATATCCTACCTATGTATTGTACAATGCCACGCAGCTCGTTCTAGCACGGAGATCCCGTATCGCAGACATGATCCTCCCAAGGGCTGTGATGTGATACCCGTGGTGGACGATGCGGAGAAGATGGTGTAGCTTATCTGCAAAAGCAACGCACTCCAGCTCTTATCGGGACCTGAGCAGCGTTGATATTACTTCGAGAAGCCATTTTAAGACAGGCTCGGCGGGGATCCTGCAGATTCGAGCACGATGCCGATGGCAATGACGAAGCATTGAGATGAGATGGACATGGGATGTGACCTAGGCTGAGAGAGGTAGGTACAACCTGGGTGCTTATCTGCTGATCCGGCAGATTGACAGCCCAAGATATCATTATTATCATATATCATATATGCATGTATATAGGAGATGCAAAAGAGGAATTGGAACAATTCCGAAGAATCTCTAATAATAAGACTGAGAATGTATGTGTAAGGTGTGTGGTGTATGTATGTATGTATAACGGGGGACAGGAACGACAAATACAGCCAGCAAACAAGCGAAGCCACGGCATATACATATCATGACTTACCTACATATATTCCTTAACACAGAAAACTATAATGTAGAATAAAGTTATATATAAAATTTATACTCTTTAGTCGGCATATAAACCCCTATATTCAAGGAGACATCACGTGAATGCACGTTCAATGCGAGCCGTTTCCTTCCTCCCTCGCACGCACCGGCAGCAGTCACGGATGGGATTCCGCCATCGCATATCTATCTACAACTCCACAAGCCAGGAGCTATCTATCGACAACTAAGCTACAAGTTTCTGTGCGCTTTTACTATCCCACTCTTCTCAGACTCAAATCTCATCAAATCTCATCAAATCTCATCTCATCTTGTCTCATCCATCCTCTCTTCCTCCTCTATAATCCATCATATATCTTACATCCGTCTCTCTACTCTCTCTCCTGGGGCTCCACTCCTTGCCCGTCGACTGTACTCTTCAAGTCTCCCCTCCTCTCGCATCTAAATCAGCTCAGGTACACTTAGAGCCAGAATGCCGCCGTCAAAGTTTCATCCTCTCGGCATCCCAAACCTCGATATTTGGACATTTCTATTCGAACGCAAGCACAAACCCCTTCCCAGACACGCAGGTTATCTTCCGACATCCAACGTCTGATCTGACAGGCATTACATGTACTCGGCGCTAAAATCAACCGCTCACGACTTTGGCCGAGGGCTTGTAGAACGGAACGCCGCAATGCAATACCAGTACATTGAGGACAAGTCGCCTCAGGGCCCGATGAACTTCTTAAACTGAAAGGTATCGTCGACCTCGTCTGCAAATGCGCCGAACATCGTAATAGTCGCCTCCGAATCCATGATGTCCCTCGCAGAAATCTTTCCTTCTCCCGCCGGCACGAGATTCAACGGACTCTCCTCTAGCTGTCCATAAATATCGACTGCCTTCTTCTCGGCCTCTTTCCAGGGTACTTCTACATCCCCCTCCTCTCCCTCGCAGAAACTCACAAGAATGCAATCCTGAGTATCGCTGAAGAACAGCGCCGGGGTCGCAGTGCCCGCATCGGAAGAGGTAGCAAGCCAGCGAATAACAGCCTTTCCCGTGATCTTCCCTTCCGGTAGCTGCACGCTGAAATCCACAATTTTGGGCACTTCATAGGATGACTCCCATACGTATGCCAGACTCCTGCACTCGTCGCCTTCGCAGCGGAGCAGGAGCAGCTCAGGGATGAAAGGGTGCCAGGAGATCTTGGCGATGGGGGAGTGCTGGATCAGAACGGTGCGGAGGAGTTTGGACGCGAGGTCCCAGACGAAGACAGTGGTTGGGAGAACCTCGGTGCGAGTCGCGAGGAGGGTTCCGGAGGCGTCGAGGGTGAGGGATGCTGTGCCGGAAGCAGCGGCGGTGGAGGTCGAGGAAGTGGAAGGTGAGGGGGTGGATGTTGGTGGACAGGTAATTTGCGTTGCTGCGATGTAAGACCTCACGAGGCCGGTTGGGGAGGATTTCACTTGTTCGTGCCAGATCTGCAATCCTGTTGCTGGTTTGATGGTACTCGTATGTTCCAGCCTCATTGTCTCGGTGAAAGTTGGTGCAGATAACAGCGTGACTTTCTGACTGAAGTCTCCGACGCCCAGATATCGCCCGTCCTGACTCCACTCGACCATCTTGACGCCGGCACCGCAATCGACATCTTTCTCCTCATGGCTGCATGGTTTTGGACCTTTCCACGTCTTGAAGAGATGTCCGTCTGCAGTATAGAAGAGTATTTTGTGGCCTTGGCTTGCGGATTCGACCACAGCGAGCCATTTCCCATCCGGACTCCAGCTTATGCCCTGCGCATCGAGGGTTTCCATATTCCACGAGCGGAGAACGGAGTAGGTATCTTGGGCATGTATGCTGACGATATCCTTGCCCGAATGGCGCGTTAATAGCGCGAGATTGTGACTCTTGGGCCTGTATCCGTACCCCTTCGTCGCATTGCCTTGAAGATATAGTTTTGGTGCCGGAATATCAATGGACTTGCTCGACGCGAGATTGAAGATTGTGAGTTTAAGCCCGAAATCAGCGAAGACGAGGACTTCATTGTCAGAGGCCCCGAAGACGATGTATGTTGCTCTCGCTGTCTCGGAAGTCGGACAGGTGATCGTTGCGCTGTACTGGGTGACGGCGGAGAAGACACGGATGGTTTCGGAGGAGGAGGAGGATATGAGGATGCGCTGGGAAGATGGAGACCAGAGGAAGCTCGTTATGGAGGTTGAGAAGGCGGCGGGGAGAGGGATGACGCGGGCTGTCTGGAGAGAACGCGTCGTGCGGATTGTGAGCTTGGAGGGGAGGATTGTCGCGATGAAAGTGCCGTCAGGACTGGACAGAGAATGGGCTGAAGCTGTAATCTGTCAGAAAATCATAGCCTATTTCAATTATCAAGAAGCCTACATTTCAGCGGCCGTGAGAACTGCATCGTAGCAGTCAAATCTTGTTCATGAATTCGTCTCCTTCTGTAGTTTTTGTCAAGTGAAGCTTATCGTGTGTTGATAAACATCGCTATCTTAAGTTTCTACAGCATCGGTGGCCCTAGCGAGACCCCGCAACAAGTCATCGGCGATCACACAAATAAAAGCCATACATCTCTTACTGCGTAAAATAAATAATACTTGTAAAATACAATAAGATATAATAAAATAATAAAATAATAAAAACCTAATAAGAGCATCTAGTTATGACTATGTAGATAAAGTGTAGAATAGTGGCATAATCGCTAATCGCCAATCGCCAATCAAATCCCGACCGGCCAAAGCCGATAAGAATAGCGGAGATAGAATGCGCAATGAGGGGATCTCCACGAGTCGGAATTGTCCATCCCACTTCATCTATCTCGATGCCACATTAGTCACCTCAAGAATCGCCAGTAGTCGGCAGCTCTAGTCCGACTTCATTCCTCTCTTTTACTCTTTCTCTTTTACCTTCTCTCTCTCATTTGTATACATCCTCTCCTACCTCTTCTCCTTCATTCATTGCCTCTTCACAATGGCCGCCATATAGATTGGGATTGCCCCTCAAACTTCGTGCCCCGAACCTTTCTACTTTGAAGCACGGCGAGATGACGATGGCGGCAGAGAGATGCGGGCAACGCGCCGGCGTGGCATTGATGCGCTCAACTCGACGACCTCTGTCGCGATCTTCACTGTCTCATCCCTCAACAGCTTCATACCACGAATCAGCCAGCTCTCGCAAGCCCGTCGCAGCAGCAGCTACACAACCCTTTCCTCTCCCCTCATATCCTCTCGATCCCCCGCCGCCTACTTCCACTCCCACTTCACCATCTCGTCCTCCACAATCCCGCTTCGCACGAATACGAGACGCCGCGCCCTTCTCCTCCTTCCTAACCGACAACTTCGCTCGCCAGCACGACTACCTCCGCATCTCCATAACCGAAAAATGCAATCTCCGCTGTCTGTACTGCATGCCCGAAGAAGGCGTTCCTCAGTCGCCTCCTGCCCACCTGCTCACCACTCCCGAGATCCTCCTGCTCTCCGAGTTGTTTGTAGGACAAGGAGTCACGAAGATACGACTTACAGGGGGCGAACCGACTGTGCGGAAGGATATCGTGCCTCTGATGGAGGGGATCGGGAAGTTACGCGGCGCGGGACTGAAGGAGCTATGTTTGACTACCAATGGGATATCGCTGTGGAGGAAACTCGACGCAATGGCCGAGGCAGGCTTGACTGGCGTGAATCTATCACTGGATACGTTGGATCCGTGGCAATTCCAAATCATGACACGGCGCAAGGGCTTTGATGCCGTACAACGAAGCATCAATCGCATCCATGAGATGAACGCCTTGGGCGCGGGTATAAAACTCAAGATCAACTCCGTCGTTATGCGGGGTCTGAACGATCGCGAGATACTGGATTTTGTGGAATTGGGAAGGGAGAAGGATGTCGAGGTTCGCTTTATCGAGTATATGCCATTCGACGGGAATAAATGGAGCGAGGGCAAGATGCTACCTTATCAAGAGATGCTGGGCAGGATAAAAGAAAGATACCCGGATGCGCAGAAGGTCCAAGATCATAAGAACGATACGAGCAAAACGTACAAGATTCCGGGGTTCGTGGGGAAATTCGGCTTTATAACGAGCATGACGGATAATTTCTGCGGAACCTGTAACCGTTTGCGAATCACATCCGACGGCAATTTGAAAGTGTGTCTCTTCGGCAATGCAGAAGTTTCTCTGCGAGATATTCTGAGGGAAAACAACAAAGGGATCCCAATAGAAGAAGAGGCATATGAAGCGATGAAGCAGATTGAGATGGACAGAAAGCAGGGCACTATAGGAGGTCCGCTGGGAATGCTTCAGAACGAACAAAAGCTCCTAGACATTATTGGGGTTGCCGTGAAGGGGAAGAAAGAGAAGCATGCGGGCATGGAAGAGCTGAAGGATATGAAGAATAGGCCGATGATATTGATAGGTGGGTGAGGTTTTCCTGTTGTTTGAGTGATCAAGTGATGGTTGGATGAGATGAGAAATGTTTGTAGGGAAGGCACATGGCCAATTTTCCAGAGATACCACACAAATGTGGAGGGTGTTCAATACGAGGGAATGACCAGCAAGAAGTATTTATTGCGTTTGGGCGTGATGAGCTGTACATATACCCCTGGTTATCTGGCGTAGCATATATGGGAGGAAAAATCCATCCAATTTTCAGATACGTTTCTGCTGTTCTACATATTCCATTTGTGATTGCATGCTGGAAATCAAGTGATTTGTGTTCTTTGGTTCTCTTTGTTGCAGTCTGCCTTCACTGCCCATTTCGAAAACTAATAAACCCACAGGAAACGCGAAACCCTCAAACCAGTCCCAATCTCGGCCTCTCAGAACTCCAACAACGCCTTCATGGCTCGGAATACCATCCCATATACTCTCTGCACAATGCAACCCGACGATCCTACGCCAATACACCACAAGAAGCACCCTCTCCATCCATTTGCCTTTGCCCTCAGTCTCGCGACCCTTCTCTACCCAAACAATCCGTATGAAATCTCGCAATCCCTCCACCTTAAAATCCGCCAGCACACCCACCACAAACCCCAGCTCAGAGCCAAAACTAACCCACCTCACGCCCTCCGGCACCGCGCACATGGTGCCCATCTCCCACAAAGCGCCCAGCTCCCGCCTCGCGACCGCCGTCTGCACAGTCATCTTCTCCAACCCCGTCGCGGCGGCGCTGATCGCAGAGAACAGAATGAAGAAGGGCGATGTGCTCGGCGTGGCGAGGATTGCGGGGATTATGGCGGCGAAGAAGACGAGTGAGCTGGTGCCGCTTTGTCATCCGATCATGATCTCGAGGGTGAGTGTTGATGTCGATCTGGTCCACGGGAGTGAGCTGGAGGGGGGAGAGCCATTAGATGGGGAGATTGGGAGGAGGGGAGGGAGAGAGGGGCAAGAGAACATCCGGAGTCGAAGGGAAAGCAAAGGTGATGGCGAAAGGGCGAATGGGAATGGGAGACTCGATAGGTGTGGCTCTCTCCACGGTATCCTCAGCGAAAGAGGCTCGGATCTCGGGAACATCAGGCCCAAGGATAGCGGTAATGTTCATCTCGATGTCCGTGTCAGAGGAATCGCCCCAGGCGTCGTGGAGACGAGTGTAGGCGGGCGAGTTGGGAGAGATACGGTTGAGAAAGGCCAGGATGGACGCGCGGCTCATATCCCGCAGACCCTTTCCGATGACGAAGATCAGACCGAGCGCAATCCATATCGGCGCTGTGATGACATAGAGGGCTATGAGGATGGCCGAGACGGTGAAGCGGACGATGCTGAAGTTGTTGGGCTAGGATCTGTAAGCGATGGACATGGCAGAGTGGAAATCACCGCGACAGTTGAGTGCGAGGGCAAAACGGGGGTGGAGATGGAGGCACTTACGGCGGCGGCGGTAGCAGCGATGACTGTGTATGATATGTGTAAGTCAGTTGATAAAGGGATGAGAGTCGATGGATTGAGGGTTGTGCGGAAGGAGGGTGGGAAGAGTGGGACGTGGGTTGAGGGAAAGAGTGTTTGAAGGGGGGAGGAGGTCTCACCATAACAATTGGGAGACGAAGTTGAAGCCATCTCGATCTTGAGGATATCTGGACATCGTCAGAGGATGAATCGAGGCGTGGGATTCGAGTCTCTTACCGTACACCTAGATCACGTAAAGCAAAAGACAGGCTGTGCGAGCTTGACGGCTTGACGGCTTGACGGCTTGACGAGCTTGATGAGCTTGATGCAGGCGCAGATGTGGACTTGCAATGCTGTACACGTATTATCGATGCATTGGGAAGGAACAGGAGAGAAGAGGCAACTCGCAAAAGGAGGTAAATTTGTGTAATGTCTTATTCTAAAAAAAACCCAAGATAAAAAGACATTGTACAAAGGGGAATTTGAGCCCCCGTATATTTGACACCTGAATGCACTAGACGCTGTAATCGAACTGATTCCTCTTGGTTAAATGTCTGGATTTCTACAAACAGTTCTTGTTAGCCTTTCTGTTTTGTTACATGAGGTTATTCCCCGATCCTAGCAGCTTCCGCAGGAACAGTTCACATCCTTTCCACCACAACACAAGACCAACAGCATCATCGATATCGTTTAAGTGGCTCACCCATCTCATTTTCTAACTACAAGCTGTAATCGTTGGATCTGCCTAGTCGGACCTGCCCAGTCGCTTCGGTCCCATCAGAGTTGAACGCACAAGGCTGCTTAAATTCAACCTCTCACCTTGCATATCAAGATTTTTTACTGCCATGGTTGACCACAATGCATAGCCAAATGCCACGAAGCATCCGTCACAATCCAGCAAGGAAGCTCAAGATATGCCTCCAGATCTCAGTACGTTCTCCACGGGGACAACCACGCTCAATCCTCTTCTTCCACCTCCTCCTCCTCCTCATCATCACTCTCAACATGGCGTCTCTTACCAGACTTCCTCATGCTCGATGTATCTTGTCGAGGCTTACGCGGGGTCTGCCATCTCAGCGGCGGCCTAGGGCAAGCTCTACGTGCTGGAGCTGGAAGACCATCGCAGCCACGCGGGACAGGAGGGGTGGACATAGCAGTTTCCTCTGCAGCCTCAGACACCACTGATCCAGATCCGGAACCTCCTCTATCTTCATCCGCAAGTCCCAAAGTAGCAGCATCAACACCTCCAACAACAGCAGCATCAGGCCCCTCAGCCTTAGCACCAGGAGCAGCCGGAGCCTCGACAGCAGCATATGTGCCCATAATTTTCGGTCTCTTCTTTCCCTTCCTCCTCCTTCCCAGCACCGTACCGCTGCTCGGCGCAAGCACAGTGCCGTCTCCGGGCGCAGTGCCGCCCCAGTGCTCGCCAGCATCCAAGCCGTCGCCCTTGGGGCCGAGATCAGGCTTTGGCGCGTCAGCCCACGCACCACTGCCAGGCTTGGCAGGGACAGGACGGGGGCGGGGACGGGGACGCTTTCTGAAGCTTGGAGCTTGGAAGACCTCGTGGCCTCCGGAGTGGGTGGCTGGTGATGGAGACTGGTAACCACAGCTGCTGGTGGTGTCGTTGATGGATGGGGTTGGGGAGGGAGAGCGGGAAGGTGGGTTGACGGTGGAGGACATTTTGGGAGAATCTTTAGATATTAGAAATTGATATAGGATGAAGGACAAAGAGGGCTTGTGGTAGCATACACGTGCTCCTGGTGATTGTTGCGGGGGGACAAAGGATCAACGGAGTCTAAAAGAGTCAGTCATGATCCTCGTGACGGTTCCAGAAGGAGACATAGAGAAAGATTGACTGACAATGGAGATATGAGAGTGATGGACGTACTATATATAGTCGACAAGTAGGGCAGGTCGGCTCCCATAAGTCTACAGGCATGTCAGCATAAAGCTCTAAGAGGGTAACAGAAGGTCAGCAAAGTTGATTTCCCAATGCAAGTTCAGCCTAGGACTGCCGAGACGCTGTCAGTCTCAAGGTCACCAAGGTCGAAAATGACACAAGAAGAATGAGAAAGGTTCTCGACTTACGTCAAGAAGCTGTGAGAACAGAAGAAAGTGTACTTACATTTCACAGGCGCCTTCAAAAATTCAGTAGATTCACAAATCGTGAAATAATAGTAAAGTGCAACATTAAATGATGGAAGGAGCGGCATAATTGACGAAACCTGGAGATGATTGCTGCCTCAATAGCCTCAATATGAGATGAGAAAGAAAGTTCATTGGAGTTGCTATTAAAATACCATTATTGACCCTATTTTCACTGTAAAAGACGTCTATATATCTAGATATATCCCTGCCATTAATCCCCAGAGCATCCTCAACAGAGCATCCTTGAGGATGCTCTATCGCATCATTATTCCATTACTATTCCCTACGACCATTCACTTCCTTATCTTCCTCCCATTGCTCTTCCCGCCTGAAGCGTGCCCATGATGCTTCTTCTCCCTCTCTTTCTCTCTCCCTCTATGTTCGTGTTTTTCCTTACCCCTCCCATTGCTCTCTCCTCCAGTACTCGCCTTCGCCTCGCCAGATATCTCTCCATCCTCACTCACTGAATCCCCGACTGCTGATCCCGAGAATGACCCCGAGCCCGCGGGAATAGACAAACTACCATTTACGATTGGCAAACTGCTTCTCCTCCTGGCTTGAACTCTCTCTGGTTCATCATCCGCAGCTTGTGGTCCCTGTTGCTGTTGGGTTGCTTGCTTCGCTTGGCCAGCTCCATTCCCATTCGTATTCTGCGCTTGCTTCTCTAGCTCCTGATCCATCCGACCTGCACCCTGCACAACCCCACCCAAACTCAGCGACTGCATCTGCACCGCCAGATCCAGCGTGCTCCTCTCGGTGGCCCCCTCCTGGGCAAATTTAACCTTCAACGCCTTCCTTGTCCCATCCGGTCCCTTCACACTACTCCCATTCAACTTCTCCCATACCCTGCGCGCCAAATCCTCCGTCCGCAGCAAAATGAGAGCATGGCCCCTCTGTCGTCCATCGGGATGTCTTGGGATCTCAATTTCCTCTATTGCGTTTTGTGAGGAGGGAATGGCAGCAAGGACACGCTTGCGGATTTCTTTGTCCGACGAGATGCCAGGGATGCGCGTTAGATGCAGCCGACGGTTTTGGATGCGGATTGTGCTGGGTGGTGACGGATCAGGGGCATAGAGAGGAGGACTGAACGGGGCGATTGTGCCTTGCGAGGTGGGATAGGCGTATTGAGGATACCGGTATGATTGGGTCTCCACTTGGTGGTTTGGACTATATACGGTTTGTTGGACTGGACCTGTTGTATAGCTCGGAGAAATCTATAATCGTTAGGACATGTTGAGAAGAGAGAGAAGGTTATGTACTTGTGCTCCGTATGTGTACTGTGGACCTGTTGCCATCGAATAGCCTACAGAACTACATATATATGGCTGGCTTGCTGCAACCTGCAATGCTGGTGCGTATGAATATGTGTATGCAGTGCCATTCACACCCAAAGGGGCGGATGCTGTGACACGATTTCGCACTGGCTGTGGATTCTCTGGTGGGATATAGGCGGACGGGCCAAGTGGTGTTTCCTGGTCATAATTCCGCATATCTACTTGAAAGCGATTTCCGTCCCACTCTGCTTGCTCTAGCCATTCTACTTCATTAGCGTTGTCTGATATAGCAATTGGTTCACATACTTCCCAACCTCCAGAAGGTGTCCTCGCCATCAACACTGATCCAGCCAGAATGCAGCCCAGCATGTATCTGAACATGTACGACTTGAAAATTCGCTTGATGCACAAAGTCTTTAAGTTCTTGCCAGGTTCGTCTTCGAGGGATCTTAAATCATGTCAGCATTGGGGCACTGCCGGAGAATTGTAATCATGCGGATGGGAACGTACATATCCAAGGATAATATAAAACCTCCCCGTCTCAGTTCCAGGTGGTGCCATAGACATGTTGAAGATCGCAGCCGACGATCGCAATGAAAAACGCCAAAGATACCAATACCAAAAGTATCAACGAATGTGATAAATCAAATTAACAGCAATGAAACCATGAAGAGCAGGAAACGGGGCTTCTTCTATAATGGATCAGCACTCTAGAGCCGGAGGAGGCTCTCTTCTGAGATCTTGTCATGCATGCTCATGGACACCCTCGGCCCAAGCCGGTCTCTCCAAATGTGATCAAGAGTGAAGCGCATATGTCTATGCAGATATGGAAGATGTATATTGAAGCCAATGATGTTTGTTGGAGCATGGATTTTATGGATCTCGGGCAATGGAGGCGCAAAACGAGAAAGAAAATAGAACTCATCCAAATGCGGCCTTTTTTGCTTTCTGGTTGGTTTGGAAAATTCCATGGTATTGGTGTGATGGTTCCGCAGAGACAGAGGAGGCATCTGCAGGGATCGACGAGTTGGGAAATGGCTTTGACAAACTTGTTGGAGTGAATGATAGACGCATAAACGCCACAGAAAGACGGCCAAAGAGCTAGATCGAGGTTAGCCCTCGATGATGGCCATGCGATGGTCCGCAAGTTGCTCTTCGACATCGAGCCTGCGGGCTGTGTCATGCCACAGTATGTCATGTTGCAGATGGGAGGCGTCTGGACGTGATATTCTCTCATGAATCTTGTACAGTATGTACGGAGTATGCAGTACGAGTACTTATACAATACAACCAAGAGGCTTCATGGGGGAAGTGGTAGTGCTTCCGGCTGCGGCAAGTGTTCTGGCTTGCAGATGTCCGCAGCAGCACAGCCAGCAATCTCTGTTCTCGAAAAGCCACACAAGCTCGCTTCAAACAACCCCGCATGTACTTGTACATATATATGCACCTGTGCCCAGTGAAAATCACTTTAGCACCATCGAGATGGGAAGCTGACCATGCTGCTTGGCAGACAAGACTCTACAGCGGTACGTACAGCGGCATATAATCGTCGGACCCGCAGCCTCACCCTGTTCTGAAGGTGCGGGTCCGACGATTAGGTGCGAATCGAGATCGAGATCGAGATCTAGAAAACCAATCTAGAAAAACAATCGGAGTTAGAGAAGAGTTAGATATCCGCAATTGGAATTGAAGGCTTCTGAAGCAACAGGCGAAAGCAGTGCATGAGCCTATTGTGGCTGTAATCAAGAATCTGTCCGACGTATATGGACAAATATGCAGACAAATGTACAGATAAAGTAATTGCAAGGCTGCATACGTTGAAGGTTGATTTCCTGCAGTGCCACATAAAGCCATGTGTCCGCTCTATCCGCACTGACACTGGCACTGGCACTGACGTGCTTGTCTTGAAGGATTTGATGTATACATGCACTCTGTGTAGTCTCCTATTCCGAGGTATGAGGAAGTACGACTGCAATAAGCACAACACGACACAGTCACATACTGTACCATTGAGCTAGAGCTCAACATATAGTATGGCCAGAGAGTACCTATATAGGTCTGACCATACATGGCTGTTCTGCTCCGCATGCAAAGACGCGAAGGATTGTGCTAGATATGCTAGATATGCGGAAAAATAATATTCAGCAGTAGTACATACATGCGTGCCTACCTACACCTAGGTAAACTGCAAGACGAGCTAGGTGTCTATGCGGAGCCAAGAGAATAACAAGTCTTAGACATTCGTTTTGGGATGCTGGCGACGTGGATGAAGCCTTTTAGATGGGGACATATGCATGTATACTTGAGAGGAAGAAGAGTGGAAAAGTGGAAGAAGTAGAAGAAGCAGAAGCGAAAGTAGGGAGTAGTAATAGTAGAAGGTTAGGGTTAGCCCTAGTAGGAGAAGAAGAAGAGAAGAAGGGAAGAAGAAGAAGAGGAAGAGGAAGAAGAAGAAGAGGAAGAAGAAGAATAGGAAGAGGAAGAAGAAGAAGAGGAAGAAGAAGAATAAGAAGAAGAAGAAGAAGAAGAAGAAGAAGAAGAAGACCGGAAGTAGAGGTACCTCGACGTCCCACACCGGTAGGGAGGTACAAAAGCGGCAAGGAGGCCGGTCTGCACGAGGCTGGTCTTGGTCGCCGGCCTTGCAAGGGTAAGCGTGGCTGCGTAAGCGCAAGAAGCGATCAAGAGCCAAGACGGAACGCGGAAACGTCATCCCACCGCGCCTTCGTTCGCTCCACCTTCACCCTTCACCTCACCTCCACTTCACAACCAACCTTCTCCATTCTTTTCTTCCTCGTATGTATGGAGTATGTCTTGTGTTGTACTTATACACACATCTACTGTGCACACGTCTTCTATACATATGTACAGGTACCTCATCTCTCATCCCATCTCTCATTCATCCCATCATCCCATCCCTCATCCCTCATACCTAGCTCGCATATCCCTCCACTCATTCATGGCTCTACACAGTACTCGTACATACATACGTATGTGCATACATACGTACAAACATACATACATATGTACATACATAGTCTTGCATTCTGCAGTCAACTGCCACTGACTGTTTGGAGAATGAATGTTCCTTGTCCTGCTTCTATTTGTCTCCGCCAGCGAGCGATCTCTCTGATCTTCTGATCATGATATTATCCTGTGGATACCTTCCTGTCTTAGAAATGGCAACACAGGTCAGGCGGGATACGATGCAGATGTATTGACTCGTTCAATCTTTAATCATTGAGCACATTGAGCAGATTGAGCAGATTGAACAGATTGAGCACAACTCTACTATATGTATCTTCTCATCACTCCACTCTGCCTCCTACCCTCCTACCTCCTATCGATGCGATGCGATGCGAGCTGAATGAGGTCTGTCAATCATTGTCACATGTTGCCTCTTTTCACCTTTACTCCGTACGTTGCGTCTTGCGTCTTGCTTCTTGCTTCGTCTCCCATTTCACTTTTTGTTACATATCACATTTCAGCCAAATATGCTGGCCAATCGCTGCTGAAGTCGTGGCAGCGACATTTAACACCGGGGCGCCTATCCCCATAGGCAAGACATCTGGCAGATCATGCCTCCAGGTGACTTCAGACTTGCAGCAACTTCTCGAATGCGATCATGGGGATTGAATCAGCCGTCCGCAACTTATAAGTTATATATACAGGCTATTGGCCCAGTCAACCACCATCACGAGGAACCCGTCAGCATGTACTATGTACAAGCGACTTGCGAGATCATCATGGGGGCCATAACCTAATCCTTGCTCACTCAGCAGACGTCAACACGCGGACCAAGAACAACAACTATGTACATACCTTGTATTCCAATATCCCAACACCACCATACTCCCACACTACCACGCCGACATCCAAACTCCTCGAAAATCTCACATGGACTGTGCAACCATGTCAAGATCATCTCCAACACTTATTGGGCCCCTCAGTCAAGATACCGATCATTCCACTCAACGGTAACTCCCGGCCCAGCTACTGGGAACAATCGGTGTTGACCCGGGTACAGGAACGTAGTTCTCGTACTCTATCCTTGACAGAATAATATACATCAGGATTAGTCCCAGACTTGATTGCTACAGTACACTTCGCTTTCTGGGGTTCCTCGTCTGATATTTCGTTACCTAAGGCTTGATATGGGCAAGGAACATATGTCGACTTATTCAGATCGTCCAGCGTACGCACGTCGTCGATGGGACCCATGCCGATGCATGATCAACAACAAGCCGTCTCGCATGGTGGCTAAAAGCTCGGACATTTAAGCAAACAACTCGCGTGTTTCTCACTGAAGCTGAAAAACAGATGCCGCACAATTTCGATGCATGGATTAGAGGCGAGTTGGCCGATCTCCCAAAGTTAGCTCTCCTTCATGGGAGTTTGCTAGATATGTACAGCACCATGCCATGGTGGCGATGTCAACGTGGGGTTTGTTCCAGATTCGGCGATTGCCTTGTGCCACGGAGAGGTGCAGCATGCTTCCAGGACTAGGACTGCCAATAAGGGAATCGGATTTGACAGCGCCTCTTGCGGCGCTGGCATGGCGTGCCTTCAGGGCTCGATTGAAGCATGCCGTGATGTCCTTTGTTCCAGATACAGTTGTTTGCGTCGACGCATCCGGACGCAGCTGCATGCTGTTTGCTTCACGCAAAACTCGATGTGCAAAGAGGTCGCCAGAGGTGCTCGGAAATGGAAATCTCTTTTCCATCAGGACGGTAAGCCCGGCTCCGAAGCGCCGTTCTCGCCCAACATAGATCAAAGCGTGCATGTCTGCAAGATGTACATACAGTATGCCTGACGTCTTGGGCAGTAAACCAACTGGAAAATCGATGTTCTCAGGGCCAACTTCATATTTCCAACGCCAAGCAGATGACAGTCTATCATTGCCTTATCCGCCACTAATGGTTATACAAAGGAATACAGCCCCTGAAAGCGTCGCCAACACTCCTACAAACGGGGTACTCTCCCTCTTCAGAAGATCGTCGGCCGAATCAGATCTCGTGCGTGAACAAGCAGATTTGCGACGGGATTGCAGGAGCTTGTGTAGATGCATACATACACTAGTGCTTCGTGGATTTTGCATAAATCTTGTTGTCCTCAGAAACACATATTAGACTCGTGGTCGGTGATTATCTTCACATACCTCTCTACTCTTCATAATCAACCACATAAGTCCTATGCTAAGGATATATCTCCACACATGGTAAAATTGCAAGACCTCACCTAGAGTCCGAGCCCTCATACCCATCCCTCCCCCTCACAATGCCATAACACGGCCCGCCCCTCCCAAACATCCTCCTCACCTCCCCCACCAGCCCCTCGGGCGCCTCCCAAGCCGCAAAATGCCCTCCCCTCTCACACTCCCCTTCCTGCACAACCTCCCCGAGCCATCGTCCCCAACCCCACGGCATCGGCGCGATCTCCGCCGGGAAATGCGCCAGTCCCAGCTTTGGGCCCGGGATGAACGTGCCCGCGGCCATCGCCGCCGGTATGTCCCCGTTCTCGACGTCGCAGTTCCACGGCTTGGCCTCGTAGTAGATCCTCGACGACGCGCCCGGGCCGGCGCGCGAGAACCAGTAGAGCGAGACCCAGGTCAGGATCTCGTCGTCGCGCCAGGGGTACGAGTCCGTCCAGGCGTGGAGTTTCTCGTAGAGAAAGGGGAGGAGGAAGGTGGGGGAGTCGGAGAGGGCGTAGGAGAGGGTCTGGGGCTTTGTGGAGGCGAGCGCGGCGTAGGCGATTTCGCTGCGTTGGAAGGACGAGGTGCGCGAGAGGCGGGCTTTGGATTCGGTGTAGTTGGCGAGGAAGGAGTACGCGACTTGGAGGGAGATGAGAGGATGCTGGATCAGGGAGGTGAGTGAGGGGACGGTGGGGAAGAAGTTTAAATGCGAGGCGAGGACCGAGGAGGGGAAGAGATGTCCTTGGATACGGGTTATTATTGCGCCCCAGTCGCCAGCTTGGGTTACGTATTCGTTGTAGCCGAGAGCGATCATGAGATTGTGCAGTGTGGTTCCGTGTTGTTTGATTCCGAAGCCTTTCTGCATGCTTGTCAGCAGTTGCATATGTGAAAGAAAGAGGAATAAGATGATACCTTATTGGGACCCTCAGAGAACCCAAACCCGGGCAAAGAGGGCGCTACAACATGGAACGAGGGATGCTCATCGCTCCCTTCAGTCACGAGGGGAAGGAGTTTCTTCACTTCCATGAAGGATCCTGGCCCTGTAATCGTTCATCAGACCCGTCATCTTTTTTTCACGCGCACCACCTCTGTATCTTCTCCCACTCTGTCCAGTTCGTTAGGGGGCAATGATAGCTCACATCCATGGACAAACAGCAACGGAATAGCCCCCTCGACCTTCGATCTCTGATGCACGAAATGCACATCCAATTCACCAAACTTCTCCACCTCAATCTTCGTCGTGAACTGCGGCATTTTGTTCAACTCTGCTTCTGCAGCTCGCCAATCAAAGCCGTCCTGCCAGTAGGAAGAAAGGCGCTGCACATGGGATAACGGAGCGCCTTGAGACCATCCGGCGTCCGAGGGCTCATCGGGCAGGCGGGACAGTAGGAGTTTTTGGTGTAGGAGTGTGAGGTTTTCATCTGGGATTGAGATGGTGAAGGGGAGGATAGGAGCCATGGAAAGGAAGAAGATAGCGGGAGATACGAATTGGAGATGAGAAGGGGAAGGAAGGGAAAAAACGTGTGTACTTTAGATCAAAGGAAATTTGACGATGCGAAGGGCTGACAGAGAAGGAAAGATGGAAGGAATATGGAATGAAGAAAGACCTTTTAAAGGCAGCTATTTGGAGATATTAAGAGACAGGACACATGTGAACGAAGAAGAACTTGCAGTTTCATGAAGGGTTGAGATCCTGGAGATGAATAGTAATCATTTATTTACATGCTGCGACTGCCATGCGAATACTTTGGCGGGTCGATGAGATGGTCTGTGCATGAGATCAAGAGAGAGGGGCCTCGGCGATTTTAGTTCACGATCTGAAGTAAGGAAGTAACGTCTGGCTTTGGGCTGGAGATATATATATTAGAGACACGCAAACAGTTCTGCAAGTGACTATGAATTGATAGATAGGCGTCATTAATTTATAACTGCACCAACAGCGAACCACCCATCTACCTTCGACATGCCGACCCAACAATCCAGCAACTCCAAGCTGAGACCAAGTACTTCAAATCCAAGAGGTCTCTTTCATATAGAATTACAGCTCCATATCTCAGCCTATCTGGGATTCTGGGCTGATTCTTTTCAACTCCCCTTCTCCCTTGTCCTCGGCGGCTCATTGGCAATCTTCCTCAACACCGCATCAACACTAAAGGTACTCCCCCGAGTATCCTCGTTCCCACCCCCTTTCATCTCCCACCTCTCCCTTTCACTCTGCCTCTCTATCCGACTCTCAGCATCCGACTCGTACATGACAGTCTCGTAATCCCCATCGTCATCTTCGTCATCCACCCTTCTCGCTGGCGATCTTCTCCTCAGGCCTTCCTCTCCACTCACTTCCAGCCGCTTCTCGCCATCTATCATAACCGCGGTATTCTGTCTGCCCGCATAAAGATCCACAGCGAAATCAACTGGGATGTCCTCGTGTAAACTCTCCAGCCGGCGTATAGTCTCATCCCATACAGCAGTTCTACTTGGCGTCCGCTCACAATATTCCGATGCAGGGCGCGAGTACACCGATGGCGAGACTGCACTGCTTCTTTCGGGATTCCACGGCGGGATCTGCGAAGTCGGTGCTATGGTATGGTCAGAGTAAATGGAAGGCGAGAAGACCCGTTCTGGATGTATCGGACTTCTCGGCTGCGGCGACAATATCGAAAGCTCATGCTCGCGAGGTGATCCGGGGACGTAAGTATTACGTTGACTACCTTCGGGAGGAAGAAATGCACTCGATCCTCGAGATTGATAACTCACTCTGACTCTTGCCCGTGGAGCCTGCAGGTTCGACATATCTGAAGACGGCAAGGGGTTGTGCAGGTCAATGAACAGATCAGATGTTGGTATTACATCAATGGGCTTGCCGCCGCGAATGATTTCTGACCACCTCGTCACTGGTGTGCCTGATCTCTCAGAATCTCCATGCAACACTCCGTGCTCCACAATCTGTGGTAAATGCCGCTGACTTATCGATGGGAAGCTGCCTACGTAATCCTTCATGGATACGCTGGTAAGATCCGTCGCTGCTTCAGAGGCTGTTGTCTTCGGAGAGTACGGCATGTCAAGTGCGTCGTTGTTGAAGGGGCGTGAGATGCTGAGATGTGAAACTTTGGGAGCCTTGCGGCGTTTACGATATCGTCTGTAGAGGTAGAAACAGACCAGAAGGAGGAGGGTGCCCATAGCGCCACCTACAGTTGCAGCGATGATGACACTGCGACCGTTGTTTGACGTCGATGGTGCAGCCTCCCCTGTCACAGTTGCTAATCCTGCCACGGTGGAGGTTGGAGCTGCTGTTGCTGATATTGCCAAACTTGATGATGTGGAAGTCGTGGTTGAAGCGGGCACACAAGTTGTTATCGTAACCGGACTGTATCCTGTGGTCACCCTCGTATAACCAATGTAGTGGGTTTGTATGAACACCGTCGTGATGGTTCCAAAAAACCCATTCTCTATTGTTGCTGTAGCGAGCAGATGACTTGTGGTTGTGGCCTTGGACAGTGTGCTAATGATTGTGCTCGTCGACGTTAGGGTCTTCAAAGTCTCGCCGGAAGAACATACGCCCTGAGCAATCACAGCGATGGGTAAATCTGAGACTGGGGCCATGGTGTTTTCTTCTGTGCTGGACATACCAAGGATGGACAAACCAAGGATAGCAAGTAGATGAATGGGCGAGAAGGTTGGAAGGCGGAAAGGGGGCCGCATGGACATGTTGTAAGATATAAATGTTTGTTAGCCTGGGAATGTGAGTGATCAAAGTGGATATCAATGAGTGATGATTCAGAAAGAAAGAACAAGGAGGTCGATAGTGATATGGAATGATTTTATATATGGGGCGAAATGCTCCCAGAAGGTCGTTTATATAGGGACAGAAAGAGAATACTGAATGCTTACAATAATGATAGAAATCGTCAAGATTGATGGACATAGACTGCGTTTTAAGGAATGCATCTGAGCAGAATGATAGTGTGTGGGAAAGGCAAAAACAGGGGTATATGAAGTAGTTTGATGTGTGATTAATACAATGTGTGCTTGAATCAGGCAAGCACTCATTCGAACAGAAGATATGTGAATCATCTGCTCATTTCCTAACGCAGAATGGGAAGAAACAAGCAACAGAAAGATTTGTCAAACGCTCCTATTCGAAATCTGGGCTCATGGCCCGACTTGCATCTTGTAGAGGATATTTCAAGCACGGTCAACCAAATGCTCCTCAAAACAAGATCGTAGGGTTGTGAGCACAAATACAGATGCGAGGGGGTTTGCAAAATGATGGCACGGGGCCTGGATGCAATCCTTTTGCATATATCATACACTTCTTACGATACAAGTCAGACTAAGCTGATATATCGCCGCCAAATCCAACAGGTGGCCTCTTCCCACCAGTCTCAGGCACAACAGCCAAGACTTTATACACCTTTCCCATACCGCTTGGTCCACGATCAATAAGTCTCTTCCACGCACCATCAACCCTCTTCTTCTTCTCCTCATCCAGGGCCTTTCCCTTCAGCAACATCTCAGCTCTCTCTTTGATCCCCATACCAAGCAGAAATGCTCCCTGCTCAACAGGACCATGAACCTCAACTCCAAGCGATGCCTTCAACGCCGCTTCAGCAAGAGCCATGAAATCCACGTCAGCAGACAGGTCCACCAATCCCGGCGAGCTAAGTGGAGATACCCGTTGATGTCCCTTAATACCTCTCAACGAGTTTACAGGAATTGTATCCGCAGGTCCATAGTCCAAAATCAAAGCTGCACCACTTGGCCTTGGCTTTGGCTCTGTAGCTGAACCTCCAATCCTTTTCGAAATCTGCTCCATATAAACGTGCGATTCAGGCGAGATCTCGATCAATGAACCTGGAGACTTCTTCAACGCTTTATATCGCTCGGATATCTCGGGAAGATATAAGCTGTGCGGTGTGGATGCTTTGGCGAGAGTGAGTTCGAACTCAGGTGGTGGGTAGAGGTCCCATTCGGATTTAGGTGTGCCGAGATCCTCGTGTGTTGCGCCTGGAGGGGCAGGAGAAATGACCATTTCTCGCCATTGCGGACCCTTTGAAGCTGCTTTTTTCGCCCCAGGTGCAAGATCGTGTGTTCCAGTCGGTGTCTCAATCTTCGATGGAGCTTCCGCAGGTTGGACAGATTCAAAGGCATGGATGGGAAGAGCATCGAAGAACTCATGTGCAACGATGAAAGGCGATTTCTCTGGCGTCGAAGGGACAAAACGGATATTATCTGTCCATATTATAGGGATATTGGCGTATTTGCTTATACATTTGTGGCCGATTTCGTGGTCTTCCAAGGGATTGTCACCGCAGAGGAGCTTTCTTTGCGTTTCTCGTAGGGCAGGACTTGCTTCAACCATGTATACTGCATCAATTGCAGAAACCATCGGTTTGAAATTTCGTATTGTCTGAGAAGTCAGCGAGAGCTTCGGACAAACAAGGGAGACAAACGCGTAGCATATCATCCATCAATGTGCCTCTTCCAGGGCCTATCTCCACAAGCTCAACACCAGAGTTCTTCTTCCCTTGTGCCATCCATTCTGCCACAAACCATATCCCAACAAGTTCGCCGAATACTTGTGAGATCTCAGGAGATGTTATGAAGTCCCCTTTCTGGCCGAAGGGGTCTCGTCCATCTTGTTGTGAGGTATAGTATCCGCCTTGATCTGATGTCAAGCACATGCGCATGAAGCTGGCTAATGGGACTGGTCCTGTAGCCTTTGAGCAATATTAGTATCTTCTCCTCGTCAATTGAGCAGAATGGGACGTACTGTAATAGCTTCAGAAAGCTGTTTCGCCAACGGCGTCGACCATTTCCTCTCGCCGTCATCCGACAGCCATCTCCTCGCGCCCAATCCCTCGCATCGTGCCCAGTTCTTTCTCTGAATGTGTCTCGCGCAGCTCCTGGCCGCTAAATAAAAATTAGATTTCATGTCCTCCAGTGGTGGTTGCCATTATTTGTGTTGTTGCGGCGGCGAAGTTCGGGTCATCGCGATAAGCCCCAAAAATGTTTATCTCGCGACGCAGTGACGCACCGTTCCCACACCTTTATTCCGACTACAACCACTAGAGAGATGGCTGGACCAACAAAATCTCGCTGGGTAGATGATGAGGATGATGCGGCGGTAGAGGCGCAAAGGAAACGCGAGAAGGAGGAGAAGAAACGCGCCAAAGCCGAGAAGCAGCGGAGGGCCGACGAAGCTGCCGCCGCGCAGAAGCAACGGCAGGAAGCTCTCGCTGCACAACAACCACAACATGGAGATCTCTCGAGTCGGCCGGCAAAACGCCGGAAACTCTCGCCTGAACCGGCGCAGACGCAAGATGGTCCAGCGAGGTTATTGAGGTTTACAGGGGCCGCATGGCAGAAATGTCGCAGCGTAGAGGCCTTTGAGAAGCTCAATGATATAGAGGAGGGAGCATATGGGTGGGTTTCGCGGGCTAAGGATACGACTACAGGCAAAATTGTGGCATTAAAGAGGCTGAAGATGGAGAACGTGCAGGATGGTGTGCCCGTTACTGGCCTGCGAGAAATCCAAACACTCATGGATTGCGAGCATCTCAACATCGTGCGTTTACAAGAAGTCGTGGTGGGCGAAGACACGACTAAGATCGAGAAGTAAATCATCTCTCCATTTCCCTTCCCCAGCCAGTCTTTGCAATGCCAGTTACTAATATGCAATACAGCATCTTTCTCGTCCTCGATTTCCTCGAACATGACCTCAAAACGCTCCTCGAAGACCTCGCCGAACCATTCCTTCCCTCGGAGACGAAGACCTTACTACATCAATTGGTGTCCGGTGTGAATTACATCCACAATCACTGGATCCTCCACCGCGACCTCAAAACATCCAATCTCCTCCTCAACAACCGTGGCATTCTCAAAATTGCCGATTTCGGCATGGCACGCTACTACGGCGATCCCTCTCCAAAACTCACACAGCTCGTCGTAACCCTCTGGTACCGCGCGCCCGAACTGCTGTTGGGCACGGAGAAGTACGGTGCGGAGGTCGATATGTGGTCCGTCGGGTGCATCTTCGGCGAGCTGCTGACGCGGGAGCCGTTGCTGCAGGGGAAGAATGAAGTCGACGAATTGTCCAAGATTTTCGAATTGTGCGGCATTCCCACTGAGGAGAACTGGCCCGGGTTTCGTCGCCTGCCCAATGCACGGTCATTGCGCCTTCCGAAGAACCCTGCGACGCATGGGTCGGTGATCCGGTCTAAATTCCCCTTCCTCACATCTGCTGGCTCGGCACTGTTGGCTAGCCTGCTCAGTCTGAACCCAGCAGACAGACCAACGGGGCAGCAGGTGCTGGATTCGAGTTACTTCAAGGAGGATCCGAAGATGAAGAGTTCCGCTATGTTTCCAACCTTCCCGTCCAAAGCTGGACTGGAAAAGAGGAGGAGACGTCAAACACCCCTCGCTCCTGCCCGTGGTGCTGCTCCTGGTTTGCATGGAATTGATTTTAGCGGTATATTCGCCGGCAGAGAGGAGGAAGAGAAAGGAGCTGGGTTTACTTTGAAGTTGATATAAACGAACAGCCCGGGAAGATCTGCGCCAGCAAAAAGACGATTTCTGGATAAACAGCACGCAGCGGATAATATGCGGGTGCTGGGCATTGAGGGAACCGAGAATAGCTCCTTCATAGACACAGAGTAGTAAGAGTGAGCTAGAAGAAAGGAGATATACCCAGTGGATAGTAATAATAAGACTACTCGACTATTCCACTTCTTTGCACGGCGGAATTGCAAGCCGTTATCTACACAAACACGAGCATCGTATAAATATGAGAACTTGATTGAATCACTTCATTATCAGCTGTGCGCTCGTTACGCTATCTATGCATATCAAAAGTCATTACATGAAGAAGTTCCCTCCAGCGCCATAGAATATCCTTCCTCCATCCAAAAGTACATCCAAAAAATGCTTCGGTTCCCAATTTTGCAGAAATCATTACCCAAACGCATTCTCCATGCGCCATCTCTCCTTCAAAGTATCATCTTCAAATCCTCTTACCAAATCACATCCAACCCACTCACAAACCACGTAAAGCCCAGCACAGTCGCCAGTCCCATGCCGAAGACGAAACTGAGAGCGCTGCGCTCCAAGCTGGAAAGCGCACCAGAACAAGTGGCGCACTTGATACTGCCCTCATCACTATACGGCTTCTTGTCATACATTCCAAAGACCAGTCCCTTATAGGGCGCCAAATACCCCGCCTGAGCCACATCCGTCGCAGTGCCATCCACATCATAAATAATCAACGTATATTTCTCCGTCAATAGCGGCGGAGCACCCGAGGAGCTTACAGCCGTGTCCCAAACCACCTCACCATTATCGGCTGTGTGATTCGTCGCGATCGTGTAGGTTTGACTGTTCGCTGTGCAGGTTGCAAGGATGTTCAACGCAGTCGGAGTCACGGAGAGAGAGGTGTAGTTGAATCCGAACGTGACGTAGTCGCCGATCTTATATATGGGCGTCATGACCGTGGCCGCCGGTGTGAGCATGGTTATACCGCCAGCGGGAAGTCGTGGATCATAGGATGTTCGTTTGGTCGTGGTGGGTTTGGCGCTGCTAGACCCGGATTTGCCGCTCCCACTGACGGAGCCACTGCTTGAGCCATTTGGACGAGAGGAGCCGGTAGTCGATGGAGCAGTAGTTTTGCCAATGGAGCCTGTTGATTTTGCACCAGTTGTAGGTGTTGGTGTTGGTGTTGGTGTTGCGGTGGGGCTTACTGCGGCGGTGCTGGTGTCTGCATTCCGTTAGTGTTTATGTTTACATTTGGACTTCGGATTAGGAGTGGGAGCATGACGAACCTGCCTTATTTTGCCGGCGGACTACTAAAGAGTCGAGCTCTGGGAGAAAACGAGTCCATGGCCAGGCAGAGGTGAAGGAGAGGAGGACAAGGAGGGTTGTATAGAGGAGTGTTGTCCGCATCTTGTTTGTTTATTACGATGCAGATTTTGGTCTGGGAGGAGCTGGAATTGGCCGTGGCCGGAGCCGGTGAAGATAAAGATATAAATCTCAGCCAAGCTGGAGTAGAAGTCGCAAAGATAGGTCTTGGTATAGATAGCAGTGAGGGTATGTCGTCCTCCAATATTCCGCGTAAAGTTATTGACGAGAGGGCTTGTTTACCCCTGTGTCCAGTCTATGAGGCGCGAACACGGGAAAAGAAGATTGCAAGAGATGGCCGAACGAGTGAGGCGGCACCAAAGAACTGAAGCAGGACGACAACGAGGGATAGAGTAATAAAGATCGATATCAGGAAGACATGTGGTTATTTTGAGAAAGGATGGGCTTCGTATTTCCTGGCGGAAGATGTCCATTCAATGCTAGCTCCGGCGGAGATGCTGCTATTTTTAGATGCCATTTTTTGCGTCCTTGATGCATGGGCCAACACAACAACCTGACATGACGTTTGGGAGACATTCACGTGATGATGAGCTTTCTCCTTCCCCTGGAATTATATCGAGCCTTTGAAGCTCTGAAGTTTAGTTGAAACTCAATTTATTTAGATGTTGGATGGCCTAATTACAGGTAATATCTCATAGAAATTAAAGTAAGAGTAGCGTGACGCCGGCCAGCTCGGTCCAACAACCTGAGGACAGCCAGCCATTACACTTGCTTTGGGTGACTACTACTAGCGACTGCTATCCTAGGTCCTTTGTCTCACGATTTATGACTTATATGCAAATCTCGTCTGAGACTTGACTCTATTATGGTACAATCTGAAGACAGAAGACTAATGATTTGCATTTGGATGGGTCAGTTTCCTCAACTGAGAGAATGATAGTATATATCTCTGTTCCTGCAAGATATCATTGAGCTCAAGCCATCAATTGCTCATCCTTCTCCTCAGTCGCGAGCTTCTCGAAAGCCACAACCAATCCATATACCAGAAGCTCCAAACTCCACGCTCAGCTGGCTAAGAAAGCAGACCTCTGTTTGGCGCCAAGCACCGAACCTCTTAAATTCCCCTCAAGGAAGAAGATGCATGTAATGCCCCGGCACCTTGAGCTGGCACTTCTCGCAGTCACTCCTATATCCCATGCTAAGTCTCTTTGCAGCACCTTCAGACGGACCAACTCCTGTTGATACATGTCCCCAGTTCCTCAATCCTGATTTGAGCCTTGGACTGGTGTTCTGTTCCTTTGGTGATGAAAGGTCTTGCATTTCCATCTGGAGGTCTCCAACACCACTGAGCTGTATACTTGGACTTGCTTCGTCTTCACTGATGGGACTTGGAAGTCGTCGATCATGTTTAAGGCGACTGGTAGCTTCCTCGATACCAAGACCGTAACTGTGACGGCTCGGTCGAATATGAGATGAAAAATGACAATTGATTGGTGTGGGAAGACGTCCAGTGAAAGAGTCACTTTGTGAAGTTTGTGAAAGTTGAGGAGCGTCAGCATCGTCCATCTCGTCGTCAAGATCCATCGAATCCTGCCCCTGAGACTCCGAAAACTGAGAACTATTCGGATAATCTGGGAGGGATGATTGTGAAGAGTTGTTATCAGGAGAATATCGTGTCGGGTGAGACGAAGAGTATGGCTTGGTCCAGCGAATCTTTGGATATTCCTCGGTGTCTGACCCATTAGGGGTTATGTCTGATCTCGGAGTCGACACGGCATTGCTCCTTCGTCTCGGTGGAGAGTTTGTGGACCGAAGCGCCAGAGAAGATGCGACTTGATTCTGAGAAATATTGTGTGCCGCGATCGCAGAGTTGTGGTCCTTCACACGAGCTTTGAGGATACGACGATGCTCGCTAAAGCCTTGAAGAGAGGCATCATCCTCGTCATCTCTGCCTCGTTTTCGGGTCTTTGGACTGAGAAACTCGGGATACATGTCTGCATAGTCACACGAGAACCGCATTCGAATATATATTGTTGTCTTCTGCTGAGATGTTTGCGAAGAGGTCGAGGCCCGGGTCGAGGACAAAGTGGAGCTTGGACTTGGACGTGCGAGCGACGAGACAAGGGCCAGATGGAGGCCTCGATGCTTTTTATTGTTCACATGTCCATCTCGAGTCTTCGGGGTGTTGCGATGCAGTACTCGTAGTGACTGTCCTCGACACGACAAGAGGTAGGCAATAGGCAATAAGCGGACAGTTTCACCTGTGCTTCATCGTCGATGTGATGGTGTTTTGGACTATGTACGTACTCTGGTGGTACATATCGACTGGAATGGATAAGAAAACGGCATCTCATTAATCCGTTCCGCCTATCACTTTTCCTTCAGCCTTGCTTAGATAATGACAGTCAGGCTGAGCTTGCACCAATTCGGAACCGCGAGGGCGGTGAGACGGTCCGAAAAAGAATTTGCCCACCAGCCTTCTTAGCACGTTGCAAGATGTGGGGGGATTCAGAGCCTTTGCGAGACTTTAGCCTCCGCCCCCCGCCGATACACGCACCGTGACCCTACGAGATTGTGGTTATTTACAATCAGTACAGAGATTGAGCCACTGCTACTGACTCACTACTCCTACTTCTCTTCAGACTACAGGTCCTAGTCCTCGGCATTAATATTTCTCGAGCTACTTCGCAAAATATCTCGGAGGACACCGCTATTGTTGTTCTTATATCACAGCAAACCTCTACGAACAAACGAACGTCTCGAGAAGCTCCACTGCAAGATTCAAATTTTGGATAGCTACAACTTTTTGATTGTCGCATTTTCACCCCCACCATACACTCCACCATGCCTTCCCTCGTCGAACATGAGATCAGCGATGATACTCGCAGTAAGAGGCCAAACTCAAATTCAATGCGTCTTAAGAAGTCAGAGCTAATAGGTCCCTCCTTCTCAGTCCTCGGCCAAGATCCATTGATCCCACCTCAGCTGCTCCTCTCCGAGATCCCACTCACCAAGTCTGCCCTGCAAACCGTCATCAAGGGCCGCAAAGATGCCATCGACATCATCATGGGAACCAACGACCGCCTGCTCGTCATCTGCGGTCCCTGCTCCATCCACGACCCAGCCGCCGCCCTCGAGTACTGCGCGCGCCTCAAGGCTGTCGCTGACAAGCTCTCTGATGACCTCTGCATCATCATGCGCGCCTACCTCGAGAAGCCACGTACGACCGTCGGATGGAAGGGACTGATCAACGATCCGGATATCGATGAGACTTACCAAATCAACAAGGGCCTCCGTATTTCTCGCCAGCTCTTCTGCGACCTGACCAGCTCCGGAATGCCAATTGCCAGCGAAATGCTGGATACCATCTCCCCACAGTTCCTTGCTGACCTGATCTCCCTCGGCGCCATTGGCGCACGCACTACTGAGTCCCAACTGCACCGCGAACTCGCATCTGGACTTTCTTTCCCAGTCGGTTTCAAGAACGGTACTGACGGTAGCTTAACTGTTGCCATTGACGCCATTGGATCCGCGGCTGCCAAGCATCATTTCATGGGCGTTACCAAGCAGGGTCTCGCCGCAATTACCAGAACCGCCGGAAACCAGCACGGTTTCATCATTCTTCGTGGTGGCACTCGCGGCACCAACTTCGATGCCGAGAGCGTCAAGTCCGTCAAGGAGAGCTTGGAGAAGAAGGGTCAAAAGCAGGCTATCATGGTTGACTGCTCGCACGGTATGTCCTAGTTTCCGGAACCACTACCACAGGCTAATTTTTAGGCAACTCCAACAAGGATCATCGCAACCAGCCAGGCGTCGCAAAGGTCGTTGGTGATCAGCTCCGCACCGGTGAGAAGTCAATCATTGGTGTCATGATCGAGTCCAACATCAATGAAGGCAACCAAAAGGTCCCTGCCGAGGGTCCAGCAGCTCTCAAGAAGGGTGTCTCCATCACGGACGCATGTATCAACTGGGAGTCGACCGTCAGCACTCTCGAAGATCTGGCTGAAGCTGTCAGGGCGAGAAGGAAGCGTAACTCTGCTGCCAACTAAAAGTGTTTTAGTCATTGCTTTCTGGCGTCATTATCTCATGGATTTGCATAAAATGGCCTCGGGGAATGACTTTGTGTATTTTGGTCCTGATGTCTACTATACCCGACTGATGTGGTCATAATGATAAGTTCTCGAGGAAGAAGTTTTGGCCCATCATCCATATGTGCCGTAGATCTTCCCATGAGATCTGAGGAGCGCGTATCATCCAACCTGTCTGCCAATGACTGATGTAGATTCGATATATCTGCCAATCATTAATTTCTGACATGAGAAACCTTGGACATAGCTTTTGATCATGCATTCCATACCAACGATGCCCCGCAACTTCCTTCATGGCCACTACCATAGGTAACCCTGCCACTACCATAACCTTGGCTTTCCTTTACGCCATTTTGCGCAGTATGTCTCCATCTGTTCAACCATCCGACCCGCACTTATACCACTCAACCGACTGGCGCATACCTCCCCTGTCCAGCTCCCTCCGCCTCTGCTCGCCTCCTCCGTCCCCTTTCAAGCACTTCTCTCCCCGCCGCCCACCCTAGCAGCCCCAACGTCGTACACACAAACCCTATTACAATAACCTGGTCCTTCCTACTGTCCCTCTGAAAGCAGGTGGTGAAAATATCCTTCTCCTCGGCGTTCTTGCAAATCGGTAGGTTCTGCGCGATGCAGAAGGCGCGGTTGCATTGGCTGCAGGCTGCGGAGGCGGGAGCGCGGTGTTGCAGGGAGGAGGAGGGCGGAATGAGGGTTGAGCGGGCAAAGAGGTTCGGAGAGGTGGGAGGAGTGGCTTTGGGCGTCAGTTCGATTATGGTGCTGTTGGTGAAGCAGGTGCATTTGCAGAAGGAGGATGGTGCTGGAATGTGTTAGTTGAGCGCGAGGACGGAATAATGGAGGAGGGGAATGCAAGAGGATAACGTACAGGCACAGGAGACGGAAAAGATGAGGGCGAAGAGTGCTATGAGTAGAGTGAAGCGTCTCATCGGGGTGTTGTCGCAGCTTGCCTCGAGCTGCGACGACAATCTAGCTGTATAGATAAATATCGAAACACCAGTGCTCTAAGCTTAGAGTCGATAAATATGATAATAGTTGCCAGAACTGAAACTGAGGCACGACAGATCTTGAAAGTCTCAATCAAGGATGCGGATTACTGACAGTTCTGAATTGTCTATCAAGGTGCTTATGCTCCCCAGCGGCCGTCTCCCTTGGTGTCAGATTGGGCATGGCAGCCATTCAATCAACATCCATATCCCCGCGGAGCGGAGCGGAGTGGAGCGGAACCATAGCTCTCCGGATCCAGTCTAGCGCCCGCCACCCGAACGCATTCGTCCCAAAACTTTATATGAGTTGTCGTCACATACACCTCTCTCTCATAAGGTGGTCTATACTCTCTCCCACTTTCATCTATCATACGCAAAATGCGGCGAACATTACGGGCAGACCGCGCCCTCGGGCGTGTCCTCGCCGCTCCTTCGAGTCAATACACATGCGCTGCGTGCCGGACGCAGACCTCGAACTTCTCGACACGCGCGAGCTCACGAGCTATCCTCGACACGGAGAAATGGCGCAAGAAGATCTGGGGAACTGATAAGCCGCCTGGAGCTGCGGATCCATACGGCGGGCCCAGCGCAGCTGAGAAATACGCTGCCGAGCGCAAGGAAAAGACGGGCGCGGATGAGGAGGCTAGGAGTGTCGAGGAGGACGTGGACATGTCGACATACGAGCCGGCAGATAACTGGGTGGGATTAGAGGAGGTGGGAGGAAAGGGGATTTGGTGGAAGGGACGACCAGAACCGGGTTTTGAGGGATACATCCCCGCACAGAAGATTACGGATCCTTATCAGTTGACTGCGGCCTTGCATCGGACGGTCGTGGAGGTGTTCGCTCTGCGTGCGGCGGATTTACCCTTGGAAAAACTGGCGAGTGCAGATGCTGGGCCGGATTTCACGTCGGAGGTGCAGATTGTTGCGTCTGGAGATGGAGGGGAGTTGAAGCTTCCGAAGGAGATGGTCTTGGAGGAGATTACGCAGTCGTTGGAGCCGCAGATTGATGAGACGTCTGTGAAGACTAATCCCTCGCCATCTGAGGAGGACGTTGCGGCTGATAGGTCTACTGTTGATCCTTTGCATTCCGAGGAAGCGAAGAGGCACTTGAAGGATGAGACGATGAAAAAGGGCAATCCCTCTGATTCTGAACTAGATGTCGCAGCGGATAGGTCGGATGTCGATCCGTTGCATAAATTGGAGTTCCAGCATATGGTTGAGAGCTGGGATCCAATTTGGCTGAATGTTTCATTGGCAGATCCAGAAGTCAAATTTGCTGTAAGCCACTCTTATCCTTAGGCCCAGCGATGGTCGGAAGGCAAGTACTGACGTTGAATAGGTTGTCAAGCGCATTATGAGACTCACCGGCGTCCGCTTGTCCGATTCGGATATCAACTCTGCCAGGACCGTCTCAGACATCCTCGCCCATCTGGCGACACCACCAAAGCCACGCAAGGTCATCGAAGCACTCGCGCAGAAACAAGCTTTGTTTGAGCTTCCAAATGTCAAGGTTTACGGCAGGAGAGTTACACCCATTGATAAGGAGAAGAGTGTAGGAAGATGGAAGGTTATTGAAAAGGAATTGCAAGCTAGGGGATTACCAGTTACTGGACACAAATAAGGATTGAACAGGATGTAAAAATTAGGATGTATCATATTGTAGGTTAGCAAAATGGAGCTCATAAGGATTGCCGACTGGAGCAAGCCGTATAATCCAAATGAGTTAGTGTATGCATCAGTATATTCTTGTAGATCTTCAGTCTTCTACGGGATGTTTTTGAATGGAACAATAGCTACGGCGTATGCATAGTCATAAAAATTGAAGTGCATGGAAGCTCTAAGGTTTTAGCGCTCTAAGCTCTTCTGTGTACTCTTCATCGCATGTATAGCCTCCGTCCGGATGCTGTAGAATGATGCTTCAACATAAGAATTCCTGGTCATATAGGATCAAGCCCACCACATGTCCTCCATCAGTAGCAATCCCGAAGATCACATTGTCCTCGGACCTCCTATAACCCTCACAATTGCCGAAAATCCTACTGCTTGTAAGATGTATTCACACAATATAGCACGTGATGTCGGATAACCCTTTTCCCGACAACAATTGCCGTTCCGACCTCCTTCTCCAATGTAGCCGCAAACCTCCACAACCACCCCTCAAACCACAGGACAGGAGCCGCAGAATGGGGCTCCTCTATAGTTTACATTGCTAGGTTATTTCTTCTATGCTTCGTCTTCTTCCTCTCTTCTTCTCACGTCTGTCATCTTCTTGTGTATACGCTCCTGTGCGATTTCTTTTGCTGCTTCACTGCATTATACCCGCTGACAACCAGCACACTCCACACGAGCAGGAAAGTAGAAAGCACAGCAACGATGGCGTCCATCGCAAGAAAAGGCCTTAAGAACATCCTCTCCAAAAACCCAGACGACGTCGTCATCCTCTCCTCCCTCCGCACAGCCATCACCCGAGCGAATCGCGGTGCATTTAAGGATGCATACCCCGAGGAGCTCCTCTCCGCGGTCCTGAAGGCCACTTTAGCCGCAAATCCGAACCTCGACCCTGCCTTGATCGATGATGTCGCAATCGGCACCGTCCTCTCCGAACTGGGCGGCTCAAAAGCAGGCAGAATGGCCATGAACGCCTCCGGCTACCCCACTACGACGTCTTTATATACCGTCAACCGCGCGTGTGCGTCTAGTTTAATGGCCATCACAACTTCGGCACATGCAATCCAGTCCGGTAGCATCGATGTTGCTATCGGTGGCGGCATGGAGAGCATGACACGCAACTACGGGAGCAGAGCGATCCCCGTGGATGTCTGGCCTGAGCTGAAGAATACTGAGGTTAAGGATGCAGCAGACTGTATCATGCCCATGGGTCTGACCTCTGAGAACGTGGCGACTCGATACGGCGTCAGCCGCGCTGATCAAGATGCGCTGGCTGTGGAGTCTCATCGCCGGGCTTTGGCTTCTCAAATTGCTGGAAACTCGGATGCACAGATTGTACCGGTTACAACGAGGTATCAAGAGACAGACAAGCAGGGCAACAAGATTGGGGAGGAGCAGACGATTACGGTCACCAAGGATGATGGGATTAGGGCGAATGCGACTCTGGAGGGCATGGCAAAGCTCAAGCCAGCATTTAGGGCTGATGGCACATCTACTGCGGGTAACTCGTCGCAAGTCAGTGACGGAGCCGCCGCGACGCTGATGATGCGTCGGTCCACCGCTACGGCTCTCGGATTGTCTGGGAGCATTATTGGCAAGTGGGCAGGAAGCGCCGTCGTGGGATGCAAGCCCGATGAGATGGGCATTGGACCTGCTCTCGCGATCCCAAAACTCCTCCAGCAGACCGGACTGACGACGGAGGACATTGGGCTTTGGGAGATCAACGAGGCGTTTGCGTCACAGGCTATCTACTGTATTAGACAGCTTGGATTGGAACAGAAGCTTGTTGACGGAAAGGTTAACCCGAACGGAGGAGCGATTGCGCTTGGCCACCCTCTCGGCGCGACTGGTGCACGCATGGTGGCAGATCTTCTCCCTGAACTGGAGAGGCAAGGTCTGCAGACTGGTGTTGTGAGCATGTGCATTGGAACGGGCATGGGAATGGCAGGTCTTTTTGTCCGCGAGTAGATGTGGACACTAGGTGCATATCAGAGTGGAGATTATTTATTTGTATATAATTAGCATCTATGGAGCCGGGAATGGCATGCATATTGCGGATCTAGCCATCTGTCTTCTTGCTATTCCATTGTGCGCGGCAGGTAGATGTAGGGGATGCTGATGGGAATTTGCGACGAATTGGAAATGGAGTGATGCACAGATGACTTGATGCCTACTTGACGGAGCACAGCTTCATGCAGAGGGGGTTTCGCTGGTTCGATGCTGTGCCATGGAAGCAGCTGAGCTGACGCAGGAGAGACGAAGGACGGGATGAGGCCGGGCCGTTGCAGTATCTCAGCGTTTGGATAAAAAGTTTCTGGGAGTAATTCAACGAAGACATAGCGTAGCTATCTTATTGCTGGCTCCTTTGTTGCATCGGCAGGTGTGTTCTTGTATGGGTAGTGTAGTGAAGGAGTAATTCCATATCATCGGACCAGCTTGTGCTGTGTACTCTGTCAGCCTTGTGTCCTTGTTCACGTCACAAGTATCATGTATGTCGTATCAGACCCTATGTACATAGTCTAAGTTATACTCTAGGTTATACTCTAGGCTATACTCTAGGTTATAGGTAGAACCCCGCGAATTAGAGTCACCAAGCCTCACGGTACATAGGTGCTGGAGGCTGACCCACATCGATTCAAGGGATCAATCCATCAGTCGCTTAACTTAATTTGTCAATGCATGACATCCATCGATCCAGTGATGAACGATCAGCGATTATCATCAACGATTATGGTCAGTAGCAGCATAGCAGCATAGCAGCAGCATCACAGCCAGGAGAGACATACATATCCATGCACTGCTAGAGTGATCCCATTCACATCTCTAGACACCGCCTCCAGCGCCTTTCCAAGAGCCTTCCTTCTCTTCTCTTATCTCGACGCCTCTCTCGACACAGACATCCCTTGCTGGCAGATGCCCCGCTGATGGTCTGATATCTGATATCTGATATCCGATCTACTCGACTCTTCTGCTCGCAGCCTCGTCGGTCAGTAGTCGTGCATACCTTGGCTTCCTCGTGGAAGTGAAGGTGGAGGACGGCGATCAAGATCGGAGGGTAAGTGATGTATCACGTCACATGATAGCCTCATCAGATACCGATATCGATATATGTAGGTATCCAATTCCATATCCAATTCCATATCCATATCCATACCCATATCCGTACCTGCCCATCCACATTATCGAGGGACAATCAGCATCAGAACGCCACAGGCCCACAGCGTGGTACAGCATCCTCCTCATCTCATTGTCCCGCCTTCCCGTATTTCTCGTCGGGCCTTCCAGAAGCATCATCGCCATCGCCATCGTCGTCCTCGTCCTCCTACTCCTCCTCGTCGTCTCACAAGCTATCTATCTATCCTCGGTTGACTGATTCGAGATCCAGAAGAACCTTTGAAGAACCTTCGACGCCACCGTCATTATCTGGCATAATCTCACATCTCACATCTCACATCTCACATCTCAGATCTTGCATAACTGAATATGGAGGTACGTACATCAATATCAATATCAATATCAATATCAACATCAACATCCCATCGTCGCTTCCCCTTTCTCTTCCACTCTCCACTTCCTTCCCTCCCTGGCTGCCTTTCCTGGTAAGGGCGGATGAAAGGAGGATATGACTCGAACTACCTTCGACGTGGACGTGGAAGAAGCGGGTTGGCACGGGCGTCTCCCTGCTTGTGTAGCCAATACAGTACATCGCAGTACAGTATACGAGTTCTGTATCTGTGCCAAACATTTGTCATCTATCCGCCGACGACGGCGACATCTAAAACCAAGGTGGATGATTGACGACTTACTTGCCTCTTGCATTCGTCATTGATACGGCAGACAATTCCTCCAAAGCATCTTGTTCTGGCCCTTTTTTTTGTATTGGGTTTTGCGGCGGCGACCTGCGGATCACAACTGCAGTCGTCCAGAACATCCAATACCCGATCCGAGATATCGGGAAACCGACCGAAGGTCGATGGGGTTATTTGTTGAGTGGTGCAAACAGAAACGATAAGAAGTTGTATCGTCAATGTTCCGTGTCTGATGCTTGTCGTCAGTCACATGGTGCGAAGGTGAGATCGAGCATGTTGTCGCAAGTTGCGCTTGACATCCGCATCTCGACGAGACATTTTCAGTAGCTGAACTCGTCATGACCTCCGGTTTTCACATGTAATCACATGCTCGTGTCATACAGCATCATGAATCTCCTCCATAATGGTCTTCGTCGGACGAAAAGCGATAGGCAATACAACGGACCTCCACGCCAAAGTGGCGCGAGGTTCATTAGCAAAGCATCGCTGACATTGGAATCGATTCATGAACAGAATCGACTCAATCTACAGAAACGCGATAATGGCAGAGGAAGTGTCAAGATTCCGGAGCAAGCGCCTGGACCGGCTGCGAAGGGGAAGCCTAGGCTGCTGCTGATGGGACAGAGGAGGTGAGTTATCTTGGATCGAGATGGACAGAGCTAATGGGTGCAGGAGTGGGAAATCTTCGATATCAAGTGTGGTTTTTCATAAGATGCCACCAAATGAGACGTTATTTCTCGAATCGACAGCTAGAATACAAAAAGATTCCATGCAGTACGTTTCTCTCTTTGGTTTATCTTTCGAAGCTAAACAGCCAGTTCTTTCATGGACTTTCAAGTCTGGGATTTCCCAGGCCAACTTGAATTCCTCGACCCTTCATTCGACATCGACGCCATCTTCGGCGAGATCGGTGCTTTAATCTGGGTTATCGACGCACAAGATGACTATCTCGATGCCATCTCCCGCCTGATACTCACAATCATGAACCTCGCACAGTCCTACCCCGCCATCAACATCGAGGTCTTCATCCACAAGGTTGACGGCTTGTCTGACGATTACAAATTCGATCTACAGCGAGATATCATACAGCGCATCCAGGACGAATTGTCAGATAATGGCTTCGATAACGCGCCGATCAATTTCCATCTCACGAGTATTTACAATCACAGTATTTTCGAGGCATTCAGTAAAGTCATTCAGAAATTGATCCCGCATCTACCGACACTAGAGGCGATGCTGAATGAACTCTGTCGGTCCTGTCGGTTTGAGAAAGTCTATCTCTTCGACGTATTGTCGAAAATTTACATCGCCACCGACTCCTCACCGATGGACATGTCCAGCTACGAAATCTGCAGCGACTACATCGACGTCATTGTCGACATTAGCGAGATTTATGGATGGGAGAGACCAGAGAGTTATATCAAGGAACTGGAGGGACCGCCGTGGAATAAGAAGTTGGAGGACCAGATGGGGTGCAAAGACGCAGAGAGTTGTATTGTGTTGAAGGATCAGAAGAGGCCAATTATGTTGAGGGAGGTTAATAAGTACTTGGCGCTTGTGGCGGTCATGAGGGATGGGAGTTATGAGAGGATGCCGTTGGTAACGATGAATGTAGAGACAGTTGTTGGGGGATTGTTGGAGGTTTTTGAGGTTACGAGGCAGAGGAAATAGGATGGTGGAGAAGAAACATGGGCAGGAAAAAAGGATAAAAGGATAAAAGGATAAAAGGTGGATATGTCGATATCAGGCATTGCAGGAATTGGGAGGGCCTTCTGCACTTCTGCATCATACGTCCGAGAGGATTGCTGTTTCTACAGTTGCTAGATACAATGTCACTGATCAAAAAGGCCAGCGAGGCACGAGGCACGAGGCACAGTCAAGACGCGTCTGTCAAATGACAGCCTAGATGAGCGTCTAGACTAGACACTTCTCAATGCTTCTCAATGAGACATACGGGAAGAAGCGACGGAGTTGAGGGTAGATGGTAGGTGATCGTTCGTTGATGGCCACCGAGGCTACCGAGATGTCTTGGCATTCAAGGACATATATCTTCCTAGATCCAACTCTGTTCTTTGTTCATCATCCATAATCCTTTTCGGTCGTATTACCTACTAGCCAGCCTCGTACTATGTCGACTATTCCTTTCATCCTGCACTCTCATGTTTCTTTGTCACGTTCTTTGCTTCCTCGACCACCATCTACCTCCGTCTTTGTCGCGAAACTTCGATGTGTCGACGCCAGATACCCGCTTCCGTCGATGGGGCAAAACAAAGAGAGCTGCTATAGCTACAACTACATCGATATTTGAGGGTGCAAGGGGGATCGATGGCCAGATATTTTTGTGGCATCGAAGACACATGGGATGGAGATGGCGGGCCCTGATGCTATGGAAGGCGTCGAGCAGTCTGGGGCTTCGTCTAGTGTTCCGCAACCTCAACTTGATACATCTGGAAGAATAAAACTCTATCGATTGTCCGAATTGGCCAAAATATATGGTCGTGCTCTGCGTGTATTTATTTTCTCCATCTTAAATCCCTGAATGATATTAACATTAATAGGCCTCTCTTAACGGTCATAGTGGCTATACACCGACAGACCTGAAATACGATCAACAGCCAGGCATCTATGTAAGACAAGGGCGAAAAATCACCTTACAACGCGAACGATTTCGTGGTTGGAGTTCTTCGGAGTTGAAAGCCGTCGATGCATTTGCACACTATTACAATGGAGACTTTTCGCGGTCGGTATTGCACAATGAAATACATCCCATGTTTCGTGTGGAGCGTTGGATCAAAAGGGATGAAGTGAGGATGGATAGAGCCCTTTGGAAGATTGGGAATGGAAAAGAAGGGTATTATGAGGTGAGATTGAGAGTCAGAGATATGAAATCCGAATAACATGGAGTAGGCATCAAATCCAATTGTCTGGAAAGAATTGGAACCGATTCTTCGTATGGCTTCAAGAATACTTGAGAATGCTGATGTGTCAGTATGGTATGGCCATTCGTGGTGTTTTTCATTCGGTGTTTTTCTCTGAGACTAATATGTGTAGGTGGGACGCATTATTGTTCGGAGAACACAGGCGGATTAACCCTGACGAAGGTGACCTAGACAAAATGCTGAATACGTTTCATCAACGGCCTCCTGAAACAGCTCACAGCGCGAGAAAAGAACTTCATGCGAAAATTCTCAGTTATGCTCCGCATGTCCAATTCGAATTGATACCGGGTTGCGTGGCCCCGCCAACTTTTCTCTTCAACCCCAAGGCCCGAAATCACCACGGTGGTTGTAACGACCGAGTTCCCTGGACCAGACAAAATCCTAATGGACTTGGACGTACCGGAGTAATAATACGTATAGCCGTGGATAAGATTGACGCACTCTTAAACAAAAACTTGAATGTATGTTTTCTCCTTGTGGGTACGTAACTGCTAATGGTGTATAGACTGGTGAACGATTATTATTGCAATATCTGGTTGCAGTGACGATCTCGCATGAATCTGTTGTAAGAACTTCACTGCAAGTCCATTGGTCCCTTTCTGACGGTGTATTAGCATGCGGTTTACAGAGAGATGCGACATGAGCAAAACGACATAGGAAACTCCACCCAATTTACCAAATGTGAACCTTATTTCGAAGATGAAGTGATAGCTGAGCTCGGTTGGTCCATGGAAAATGCAGTAAGCTTTCTCTTCTCTATCTCCCAGTCTCTGTTAACCATATCAGGTGTTTGGAGTTCTGACAGAACTTGGACATAAATTAGCTCTAGGTGTCTTGCAGCGCCAGTGGCCTTCGTATGAGGATACGCTTAGTACCAAGGTCAAAAACTTCCGCGGGAAAGAATTTGACGAAAATGAGGTCAAGTATACATATCCGGTCACGATGAAATTTTTCGAACACATTTGGCAAGACGAGTTTTGGAATTCCTATGTACGCCAATTCGGTGCAGGCGCCCTTCGGCCTCAGGTTGGCTTCGGTCGTGCTGGAGAAAAGAGTCGGATTCTAGATCTGGGCAGCTATCCTCGAAACCCAAACCCGGCTAATGCGTTTGTAGTGATGATTGAAGAGGATCGTGAGCTTAGTCAGAATACTACGAGGCATGCCTTGTTGTCTGCCATGGCGGATCACAAAACTTTGATAAGCCTTTGGCGTAAGGTGAAGATGCCTGACATGATGGTCCTCGGTGCGCCCGAGGAAGATGCAGACTTTGACCAGGAGGATTGGGACGTTGGGAATGACTCTGATTTTGAATGGGATATCCCGGATCCCCAGGAGCCGCAGGGTTATAGAAATATATTCACCATCGTGCATAAGTACCGTCTGATTTTGGGATTTGAATCCATGGAAAGGCGACTGCCGGTACATCTGGTGTTAGAGTATATTAATCGTCAGAGGGACCTGGACGGTCAGGAGCACGTTGGCCGCGACGACTGGCACGCGTTTTTGGCGTACACCTCTTCCCGCGATGAATTGTTCGTGTGAGTAGACCTTCCATTGATTAGATGAAGCTAATTTTTTTTTAGCTACGATACACATCGAGACAGTTCAAAGGCCAGTGCTGGAGCGGAGGATATGAGATATATTCCACAAGGCTGGGACGATAGCATCCAGGCGATGCCGGCGCCGGCCCTTCCTCCCATCGCAGGGGAGGCGCAGGAGGAGGCCCTGAAGGAGGACGTCCGGAAGTTCCAGGACTTCTATCGCGGATTCGCCATCTTCCGCAGGCGTATGTATATGGACTCCGATATCTTCCTCTTGCGCTGCACGTATAATCATGTAAGGAGGAGGACCAACGAGCCGGAGCTGAGTGAAGATTGGTTTCTGAATGTGGTCGCGAGATGCTCGCAAGACTGGGCGTGAGTTGCCTACTTTCAGTTGTCTGATGGGGAGAGAGGAACACGAGGGAGATGGGAAGCATGCTGACTAGTCATAGATTGGGGCCAGGAATCGTGCGCTTGGTCGCCCAGTAAGACAGAGTAGTAACTGGAGGCACCACTGCCGAAGAGGAGGATACTATCGATCAAGATTGATGAGCGAGACGCCCCGGAAGAGGATGATCTGATGACGTTTGACTAAGCAGATATACGTATCAAATTGTATAGTGCCCGTTCTTTCTATTCTGCAATCCATGGCCTGTCTCTCGTGCTCGCTGATTTAGAGGTAGAGTAGAGTAGATAACAGGCCTGGCTACGATGACTTCGAGATGATATTGAAGTGAATAACCACCCCTCTCTCTGCAGACGCACCTCCTCCTCAATGCAAACGCACTTCCCCATCGCCGCGCGCCATCAGCCGTAGGGCATCACTCCCGACGCGTCTACTTCGACAAACTCTAATCCCCAACCGCCACGCCACCATCCACCCCGCGAGAGAGGCGCAAGATAAAACAACCAAACAGCAGGCGGGCGCTGCGCGAGACGACAAGGTGGGAAAGGAGCTAGATCCTTTCTCTCTTCTTTCCGGAAGCGAGTCGGAGTTCAGGAGTCGGCACGACGAGGTGCGCATCCGCCACGGACTCGATGGGGGATCTTCTTCGGACGGACAGGCGGACAGGCAGGCGGTGCAGAACGAAGCAGGATGGGAAGGATGGGAGGAGGAGGGCTCGGAATGGGAGGGTTACGGGGGTGTTCGCGCTATTAATCAACGGGGTCTGCGAAGGTGCCGTCGGGATTGCGGATGGGGAGATGGGGGGACGAGAAGGGAAGAGGGAGGGAGGAGAGGCGATCGGATGGTGCGGGGAGAGAGGCGAGGAGAGGAGTGTGGGGGGAGGGGAGGAGGGAGGAGGGGTTTCGGAGGGAGATGCTGTTCGGCGGGGGGGGGGAGGGGGGTGCTGAGGATGTTTAGAGTGAGACGACGCGGAATGGGACGAGAGAGTGATAGAAGAGTAACGAGATAGTGATGTGAGAGGAGGAGATACCACCTCGCCCGCCATCGCCATCACCACAGCCAAACCACA